>UMHA01051322.1_pt1 | contig 18101 bp, 10 predicted proteins | sample 1965401 | NCBI WGS metagenome assembly UMHA01 (sample SAMEA4836085, study PRJEB28245) | human gut metagenome | biome: gut microbiome; material: fecal sample | place: Denmark | collected 2008 | reverse complement strand
GCGGCGGCATGCTGCGAGGCGGGTGCGGGAGGCTGCGGGAGCCCGTCCGCGGAGCATCCGACCGGCGGATGCGGCAGTCGACCCGCCGCGGCATCGTCCAGCGCCGCTCCGATGGGAGGAACCGGCTGCGCCGAGGCGTGATTTCGAGCAGGCTGCGACGGATCCACGCCGACCGCGGGATGCAGCGGAACGATCGAGGGAATGCCGGCGAGCTGGGGCTGGGCGCCCTGGACGACGCTCGGCGGCGGCGCGGGGAGCGCGGGCTCCTCGGGCTGGAACAGCGGGCCGGAATCCTGGAGGTCCGCCACGCCCCCGCGGTCGATCGGAAGCGTGGCGGAGGACCGCACGCGCTTGAACGCCGCATAGCGGGTGACGAACGCCTGGCGCGTGAGCGTGGCGTCGATGTTCGCGGCGGATGCGCGGCTGCGCAAGGATCCCGTCCCCTGGAAGGAGACGAGGCAGACGCGCACGTCGCCGCGGTCGCCCTTGATCGTCGCGGCAAGGTTGATCGGCTCGACGTCGTCGCACGACACGACCCAGACCTCGTCGACCGCGCGATCGTGCCTGAGAAACGTCCTGATCTCGGACCCCGATGTGAACAGGCGCAGCCACGGCTGGGCGAACAGTTGCTCATCGGCGAGGCCGATCAGCTCGGGATGGGCCATGCTCGTCTCATCGGCGCACAGCGCCACCAGGGGCATCATCGCGCGCCGCCTTCGTCGGACGACCCCTCCGCGGACCCTCCCTCGGAAGGCTGTTCCGGGGGCTCCCCGCCTGTCGGCTGGTCCTGGGACGCCTCGTCCGTTGGCTTGTCCCGCGTCGCCGCGTCGGTCGATGCCGGAACCTCGGCCGCGGATTCGTCCGCGCTCTCCGCCGAGGGAAGGACGAAGTACAGCTCGGATTTCTGGGAGGCGTCAATGATCTCCTGCACGGATTCGGGGGCGATCGCCACCGTCACCCAGGATAGCTCGGTCTGGGCGCCTTCCGAGCCGGTCGAGCTCGTCGCGAGCACCAGCACGTCGCGTGCGAGCAGCACGGTCGAGGTGCCGCCGACCGCATACAGATCCGCGGTCTCGCCGGCCGCGAGCGAGCCGCCGACCGCCTGGACGTCCTTCGCCGGCACGCTCAGGGCTGCCAGGCCCTCCGGCACATCCAGCGTCACGTTGGAACCCTCGAACCGTTTGAGCACCACCACCTCGCCTTCCATGATGGGCGTCGAGGGGACGCGACCCTCCACTTCCTCGATCGTCTGGGCCGCATCGGAGGGCAGCAGATCCGCCACCCACATCTTCAATTCGACATCGCCCGCCGCGATCGCCTGCCCGGCGGGAAGGTCGCGCGTCGCCACGCACACCTCGAGCTGTTCGCCGCCGTAGCGTGCCAGCGCCTCGGCGCGCGCCGCCTCCGCCTCTCCGCGCACGCCCTGCATGAACGCGACGACGCACGCCGCGCATAACACGCCGCAGGCGATCGATGCCGCGACCGTCGTTTTCCTGCGTGCCATGGACGCCTCCCTCACTCGCTTCGCGCAGCCGGACCAAGACGCGGCGGCGCCCAACGAGCGAGAGTGTCATGCCCCGAGGGCACGGCGGCTTCCCCCGCAAGCCCTATCGAGCCGATGTGGAGAAGAGGCGGATCGAACGCGTTCCCGCCGCGGATCCAACGCGGATCAAACGCGAAAGCCATGCGAACGCAGCTGGAACATGATGGCAGCTGCGCGCCAAGGGGCCGCTTGCGTTCGAGATGCGAGATGCGGAAGGCTACCCTTCGCGCTTCGCATCGAAAAGCGGGCACGGGGATGACGCTGCCGACGAGCGCGCCGATTTGCCGGGCGTCCCATGGCCGAACAGCGACGCTCCGCGCTGGATGAATTGGCGGTCGAAGGCCGCCCGGGCACGCAGGCACTCTGTTTGAGAAACGACGGGGAGCATCGGCTTGAAGGCCAGCGCGGCCGATCCCGCGACTGCCGCAGAGCGCCTGCGAAATCAGGGCACAACGACGGCAAAATACAAAGAGGCCACCGGGCGAACAGCCCGATGGCCTGCGGTTTCAATGGTGGGCGATGAGGGATTTGAACCCCCGACCTTGACCTTGTAAGGGTCCTGCGCTCCCGCTGCGCCAATCGCCCGGATCGTAGTTCGCCGTCGGCCGGCTGCCCGGCCCCGACTGAGCGGGAACCATTTTCGCACACCGCCCGCATGGTGGCAACCGAGACGGCGGTGCGTTATAGTTGATCGGCTCGGCGCGACACCGCGCTTCGCACGGCGCGGATCCGCCTTCAATCGGCACTCCGTCGATCCCGCACCGTCGCGAGAACGCCACAGCCGCGCCGCGCCCCGAATCGCATTCCGGTAACGACACCCGTAGAGGAGCATCCGCATGGCCTTGCGCCGCCTGGCACACATCATCAGGCAGAACGCCACCGCCTCCATCGCGGCGGTGGCGGCGCTCGTCACGATGCTGTTCGTGCCTCCCGACGCGGCCTACCTGGGCTACTTTGACCTCAACACGCTTGCCTGCCTGTTCGCGCTGCTCGCCGTCATACGCGCGCTGCGCAACGCGGGGTTCTTCGAGACCGTGGCGCACGCCGTCGTCCGCCGTTTCAAGACGCTGCGGGGACTCGGGTGCGCCCTGGTGGGCGTGACGCTCGTCTGCTCGATGTTCGCGACCAACGACATGGCGCTCCTGATGCTGCTGCCGCTCTCCACCGTCACGCTCGCGAGCACCGGCAACGAGCGCGCGCTCCCCTTCACCTTCGTCATGCAGGCAATCGCCGCCAACCTCGGCGGCATGATCCTTCCGTTCGGCAATCCGCAGAACATCTTTTTGAACTCCCGCTTCGGCATCGCGTTCCCTGATTTCCTGGCGACGATGGCGCTGCCGTTCGCGGTGTCGGTGATCCTGATCGCGCTGTGCTGCCTTGCGGGGTTCAAGGCGGCCCCGCTGTCCTCGAGCGGCGCTCCCGACGCCGCCGCTTCCGAGCGCGCGCCGCTTCCGCGCGCCAAGACCGCGCTCTACCTTGTCCTATTCGCGCTTTCGCTCGGCATGGTGTTCCGCGTGATGCCCTTCGTCGCCGGCGTCGTCATCGTCGCGGCGGCGCTGCTCTTCGCCGACCGCCGCGCGCTCGCGCATGTCGATTGGGGGCTTCTGGCCACGTTCGCGCTGTTCTTCGTGTTCTCGGGCAATATGGCGCGCATTCCCGAAGTGCAGGGGTTCTTCTCGATGCTGCTCGGCCAGAGCACGCTCGTCACCAGCGCGCTGGCCAGCCAGATGATCAGCAACGTGCCCGCCGCCATTCTGCTGGCGCCGTTCGTCGACGGCTACCAGTCGCTGCTCATCGGCGTGAACATCGGAGGCGCCGGCACGCTCATCGCGTCGCTCGCCAGTCTGATCGCGTTCAACCACTTCCGCGCGATCAAACGCGGCATGAAGCGCCCCGGCATCCAGGCGCTGTCGACCAAGCGCTACCTCGCGCTGTTCAGCGCGCTCAATTTCGCGTTCCTGGCGGTGCTGCTGGCCGTCTGTCTTGCGGCGGGATTCTGACGAGACGGGAAAGGCGCTGCCGCTTCCCCGAATAACGCATTTTTTGGATAACGAAGACAAAAAGAACGTTATTTGGGGAAGCGAGCAGACGTTCTCTGTATCTTAGTTGATTAAGAATAATTTTGACCTGGCTTTTTAATAGAGTTCTATTTGACATAGATCAGCTCTGCGCCGTTTTAGCCGGAAAAAGAGCTCTCGAACTCGTCTGAATCCCCGACAATCGTAAAAAATGACTGCGATATCCAAAAAATGCGTTATTCGGGGATCCGTCCGACATGGCAGGGCGTGACGGAGATGCGACAGGGAATGTGACAGGGTGCGACAGGGTATGACGGAGAATGGCGGGGGATGCGGCGTGACAGGGGACGGTCCCTCTGTCACTGCGACAGGGGATGCTCCTTCCGGGGTGCGACAGGGGATGGTCCTTCTGTCACATTATCCAAATGTGACAGAAGGACCGTCCCCCGTCACGTCGTTGGCGGTGCGCACCCCTGCTGCATCCGTCATGTTCTACGAGCCCAGCATGATGCGGATGATCTCGTCGTTGGTGGCGCGCATGCCCTCGCGGCCGACGCGGCAGACGCTCTCGATGGTGTTCTCGACGCCCTTCTTCACGATGCCGTCGCCGTCGTAGAACTGCTGGCCGGCGCGGTACATCTCGTATCCCAGGATGCCGGCGTTCACCGACATGGCGATCTTGGCGGCGCAGGACGGTTTGGCGCCGTCGCACACGATGCCCGACACGATGGACAGCGCGTTGACGACCGCGTGCACGGCCTCCTTGTAGCCGCCGCCGTTCAGATACGCGATGCCGGCACCCGCCGCCGCGCCGGCGCACACCGCGCCGCAGAACGCGGACAGACGCCCGATGCCGGTCTTCTGGTGGATGGCGCACAGGTTGGACAGCACGAGCGCGCGATAGAGCGCCTCCTCGTCCGTGCCCAGATGGCGTGCGTACTCGATGACGGGCATCGAGGCGGTGAGGCCCTGGTTGCCGCTTCCCGAATTGATGACGACCGGCAGCTCGCATCCGCTCATACGCGCGTCCGACCCCGCCGCCGCCAGCGCGCAGGCGCGCACCTTGACGTCGTCGCCGTAAGCCGACAGGAGCACGCTGCCGATGTTGGCGCCCCAATCTCCGGAAAGGCCCTCCTGCGCGATGGCGGAGTTGCAGGCGATCTGGCGCCCGATGACGTCGCGGATGTCGTCGATGTCCACCGTCATCGCGAAGTCCCAGATGCCCTCCATGCTCAGCAGCGTCCGATCGGTGAGACCCCCTGCCGTCTCGCCATCCTCGGCGAGCGGGACCTCGCGCAGCACCACGCCGTCGCATTGCTCGCAGACGATGTTGGTGTGGTACTCGGCGATGCGCACGGTGCCGGAATGGGTGCGGCCGTCCGCATCGCGATAGGCGTGCACGACCAGGTCGAAATCCAGATCGGTGTCCGCGCGGCGCACCTCGATGGGAGCCTTTGCCAGATACTCGACGATGCGCGCGATCTTCTCCTCGTCGACCTTGGCGATGACCTCGAGCCATGCATCGGCGTCGCCCGCGACGACGCCCGCCGCAGCCGCTGCCTCGATGCCCTTGAGCCCGCCGGTGTGAGGCACGACCACGCTCTTGGCGTTCTTGACGATGCTGCCGCTCACCTCGAGCTCCAGGCGATCGGGGATCCCACCTGCAAGATCGCGGGCGCGCGCGGCGGCGAGCGCGATGGCAATGGGCTCGGTGCAGCCCATCGCGGGGATCAACTCCTCCTCGAGAACCGCGATGTAGGCGCCGTAGCGGCTATCGGTCTTTTCCATGCGAAAGCCAACCTTCCCGATCGAGTGCGGCAGGGCGTGCCAGGATGTGACAGGGGACGGTCCTTCTGTCACATTTGGATAATGTGACAGAAGGACCGTCCCCTGTCACATCCTGTCCATGATAGCAAACGGAGCGGGTGGGAAAAGCGCGTCACAGCCCCACGGTCATGTGGGTCATGTAGAAGACGAACCTCATGAGGAACACCCCGGCGAACACCAGAACGCTGGCGGCGCATGAGATGACGAGTCGGAGACGGTATGACTGTGCGACCGCGAAGCGGCGCGCGCCGATCATCGTGACGATGCCCACCGCGCACAGCACGAAGAACGCCGCAAGCGCGGGCCAGAACCCCGGCGCCAGATCGATCGCCCTACCGAACGAGTTGCCCATCCCGGCAAGCGCGACGCCCTGCGTGACATAGACGACGACGTTGGCGACAAGCGCAGCCGCGGCAAGCGCCAGAAGCGCCTTCTCCCCGCCGTCGCCCAGCGGCGTGCGGGCCGCGCGGAAGCCCGCAAGCGCTAGGATCGGACCGCCCACCAGCGCGTTCAAACACAGGGCTGCCGGCACCTGCCACAGATTCCAGGTGACGATCGTCTCGCGCCCGTATGCGAAGGCGACGGCACCCACGAACGCCAGCGCGGCGATCGCGGCGGCGACCAACCACACGCGCTGGAGCGCGAGCGGGAAACGCCGGGCGAAGGTGAGCAGCCAGTACACGCCCGCCAAGGCGAGGAATGCCACGGCGCTTGCGACCTCGGTGGAAAGAGGGCTGCGCCCGATGCCCGCGATCACGTAGAGCGCGTTGTCGGGGTTGCCCAGATGCGTCGCCGAGGCGACAAGACCCACCATCGTCACCACCAAGGGGATGCACATAAGCTTGGAGAGCCTGCCGCGCGCATCGTCCTCGATACCGCCTTTGAACAGGGGGATCGCCATCAGCACGAACGCCAGCGCGCCCGACGGCGCAAGCGTCGTGAAGAGCACGAGCGAAATCTCGTTTACCGCGAAGGCGAACCCATACATCATGGCGCGCCCCTATTTGTAGAAGCGGGGAACGGCGACGTCGAGGCCGCGCGCATCGCGGATCCCCTCCAAGCTCAGGCGCGTCAGGCGCGCGAGGCCCCGGTAGAACGGATGCGTCGTGGCGTCTTCGAGGTATTCGAGGAAATGCGGCGCCCAGGTGAGCAGATGCAGGCGCAGGTAATCGTCGAGGTCGTCAGGGCGGTTGCCAGCGAGCCAGGCCATGAGCTCGAGCATCAAGCCGATATGATCCTCGGGATCGTTCGCGTCACCTAGACGCTCGATGCCGCGCTCGCGCATCCACTGGCGCAAATCGAGCGTGGTCAGGCCGAACATCACGCACTCGCGGTCGGTGTAGACCGACCCCCACGGCGGCGCGGCCTTATGCCCCGGCCCCACGAACAGGCGGCGGTACTCCCACATCAGATCGTCGTCGACGCCGTCGGCGAGCCCCTCCTGGATCAGCTGGAGGCATTCAAGCGCCCCATCCTCGTCGACGAACGGCCACTCCGCCGCAGCCGCATGCGCGTCGAGCGCCGCCATCGCGTCGAACGAGGGGCCGGCGGCACCCAGACGGGGATCCTCTAGGAAAAACGGCGCGAGCGACGTGCCGACGATCGCGGCGCCGGCGCGTTCATCCTCGGTCCAAGCGGTTGCGGTCATCTGTCCCCTTTCGCCTTGCGCGGCAGGACGCTCCTCATCGATAAAACGCTCCCCGCCAGTGTAGCGCAGCGGAGGCGCGCTCGGTGCGGCGGTCGCCCGAATGGCAGGGCACCCGGCAAGGATGCGGCCCGCTCCGCGCCGCCGTGCGGGCAGGGGATGGCCGCCCTTGCCGGGCGCCGCGATGAGACGGAGCCGCGCTTCGAAGGCGTCCGGGGGTCGGCCGCCGGCGCGCCGCTACACGTCCAGATCCATGTAGGAGTCGAACTCGTCGGTGACTTCCTTTTCGGGCTCCTTGGTCAGAAGCGACACCACGACGATGACCGCAAGCGCGATGACGAAGCCCGGCAGCAGCTCGTACACGCCGAACCAGCCGCCCAGCGGCTTCACGAACATGTTCCACACCACCACGGTGACCGCGCCGGTGATCATGCCGGCGACGGCGCCGGGCAGCGTGGTGCGGCGCCAGTAGAGCGACAGCAGCATCAGCGGGCCGAACGAGGCGCCGAAGCCCGCCCACGCATACGACACGATGTTGAAGATCGACGAGTTCTGGTCGAGCGAGATGAACACGCCGAAGAACAGCACCGCGACCAGCGTCAGACGCGCCACGATCATGACCTGCTGGTCGGTGGCATCGCGCTTGATGAGACCTTTGAAGATGTTGGTAGCCACCGCCGAACCCGAGATGAGCAGGTACGACGACGAAGAGCTCATCGCCGCGGCGAAGATGCCCGACACCACCAGACCGCACATGAACGAGGGCAGGAGCATCCGCGAGAGGATGATGAAGATGTTCTCGGCGTCGGACTGCGTGAGAAACGCGTCGGGCACCACCGCGCGGCCGATGAGGCCGATGCACACGGCGGAGGACAGCGAGATGACCAGCCAGATCATCGCGATGATGCGCGACTTCTTGATCTCATCGGAATGGCGCACCGACATGAAGCGCACGAGCACCTGCGGCATGCCGAAATAGCCCAGGCCCCACGCCAGACCGGAGACGATGGTCACGATGCCGTAGGAGGTGGGATCGCTGAACAGGGGCATGCCGTCTTGGACGACCTGCTGGCCGGACTCGTCGAGCACGGGCGTGGCCATCTCGGTGCCGGAGAGGAAGCCGGGGATCCCCTGGAGGAACGCCACCGTGTTCTCGACGCCGCCCGCCGCGGTCACCGAGCCGATGAACACCGTCGCCAGCGCGAAGAACATGAGCGTGCCCTGGATGAGGTCGGTGGTGCACACGGACAGGTACCCGCCCAAAAACGTGTACAGGAACACGATGATGGCACCGATGACCATCATCACCGCGTAATCCCAGCCGAACAACGTCGCGAACAGCTTGCCGCAGGTGACGAAGCAGCTGCCCGTGTAGATGCTGAAGAACAGCAGGATGATGATCGCGGCGATCGTCATCAGGATATGCTTGGTGTCATGGAAGCGGTTGGAGAAGAAGTCGGGCACCGTGATGGCGTTGCCGGCCTTCTCGGAGTATTTGCGCAGGCGCTTGGCCACGAACTTCCAGTTGAGGTACGTGCCGATGATCAGGCCGATCGCCGTCCACATGGCGTCGGAGGCGCCGGTGAAGTACGCGATGCCCGGCAGGCCCATGAGCAGCCAGCCCGACATGTCCGATGCCTCCGCCGAAAGCGCCGTGAGCCACGGGCCCAGGCCGCGCCCGCCCAGGAAGTACTCCTCGCTCGAAGAGTTCGAGCGTTTCGCGTAGATGAAGCCGACGACGACCACCACCACGAAATACAGCAGCATCGCCAGCATGACCAATACGTCATTGCCGATCATGATTCCTCGATTCCCTTGTAGATAAAGCCCCCAAGCTTTAAATCAACCGAGGATTATACCGCGCGCCGCCGCACCCGTAACGCGAAAAAAGGGACGGTCGCCTTTTCCCATTCCAGCTTGAGCATACGTCAGCGAGCGGGCGCGGGGTGCGCCCGATAGACGAGAAAAGCCCCTTGGGCTGGACTTTCGGTCCGCCCAAGGGGCTCCGAGCGTCTAGCAGGCGTGCATCGCGCCCGCGCAGCGTCAACAGGTTCCGCCGGCCGGCGAGCCGGCGGAAGCAACTAGCAGGCCAGGCCCACCGAGAGCTGGGTGGCGTAGAAGGCCAGGCGCAGGCAGAAGATGCCGACGAGCGCCAGCACCACGGCCAGGCCCGCCATGGCGACCTTGCCCTTGCCCAGCACCGCGATGAACAGCGGCGCGGCGGTGGCGAGCAGGCAGACGATGCCGATGACCAGCACCGGGATCGCCTCGGCGACCAGATCGGCGCCGGAGACGACCGCGTTGGACAGGTTGGCGACGGAGCCGACCTGCACGCCGGCGGCGACGGCGCCCAGCAGGATGCCCAGGCCGCCCACGATCAGGACGAGGTTCTTGCCCTGACGGCCAAGGCCGTCCATGGAGCCGGACAGCGCCAGCACGAACGCGGCGAACGAGGCGCCGCCGGCAAAGCAGAAGCCGATGATCGAAAGCGGCAGCAGCGGCGAGTTCCACGAAGCGATGGTGTCCATCATGTAGGCGAAGCCGGTGAAGCAGGCGAACACGACGGCGAAGACGGCCACGACGGCGGCGAAGCCCTTGCGGGCAGCGCCCTTGAGCTTGCCGGTGAGGGCGACGATCAGGTACGCCAGCGCGACGACCACGAACACGCTGCCCATGACGATCTCGTTGGTGAGCGGCGAGGAGCCGAAGCCGTTGAGCGCGTTGACGGCGTTGAGCGGCGAGGCGAGGTGCGCGAACGAGCAGGCGAAGCCCACCAGCACCACGACGAACGGGATGAAGGTCATGCGGTCGATCTTCTTCAGCTGCTCGTCGGTGAACGACGCGGCGAAGAAGGCGCAGGCCAGCGCGACGAAGGCGCCGGCACCCGCAGGAGCCAGGGTCGTGAACAGAGCCAAAGGCAGCTCGGCGAAGGCGGCCTCCATGCTACATCACCTCCACGGGGTTCGCGACGATGCCTTCGCGGGCGTCGGCCGGCTGGGCATCGGGGGTTGCCTTGATATACAGGTTGGGGCCGGTGTAGTGGGCCGGGGGCAGCGGCGCGATGTCGGCGATATCGCCCATGCCGGAGATGTCCTCCAGCGGGCCGAACTCCAGCGCGCGCAGCGGACAGGCGTCCACGCACATCGGGTTCTTGCCCTCGGCGACGCGCTCGGCGCATCCGTCGCACTTGACGGAGTGTCCCAGCGTGCGGTCGACCGTCGGCACGTTGTAGGGGCAGGCCATCGCGCAGTAGCCGCAGCCGATGCACTTGCCCGCATCGACGCTCACCAGCCCGGTCTCGGCGTCCTTGTGCATGGCGCCGGTCGGGCACACCTGCACGCAGGCGGGATCGTTGCAGTGCTGGCAGCCCAGCGACACGTGGTACACGAACGCGCTGGACGTGCAGATGCCGTCGGCGTCGAGCTCGCAGGCGCCGCCCTCGTAGTCGTACACCTTGCGGAAGTGGATCCCCTCGGAGGAATCCTTGTAGTCCTTGCACGCCATCTCGCAGGTCCGGCAACCGGTGCAGCGAGTGGAGTCGAAGTAGAATGCGTATTGCGTCATGATTTCCCCCTCTCGCTTACGCCTTGGCGACCTGGACGATCATCGAATGGGCGTTGCCGTTGCCCTTGGACAGCGGCGTGGGATGGTAGGTGGACAGCGTGTTCACGCAGCCGCCCTCGTCGATGCGGTCGCCGTTCATGTCGGCCTTGTGCCACGCGCCCTGCGGGATGCCCACGACGCCGGGGATGATGCGGGGCGTCACCTTGGCGTCGATGCGGATCTCGCCGGCGGGGCTTTTCACCGAGCAGCGATCGCCGTTCTTGATGCCGCGCTCCTCCGCGTCGACGGGGTTGATCCAGACCTCCTGGCGCGCGACCTCCTCGAGCTCCTCGATGAAGCCGAACGACGAGTGGGTGCGGCTCTTGTGGTGGAAGCCGGCGCCGTACAGCGGGAACTCCTCGGTCACCTTGCCGTAGCCCTGGAAGCCCGGCTCGAACATCGGGATGGGGTTGATGTGCTCGTCCTCGGCCAGATCGTAGGTCTCGGCCAGCTCGGCCAGCGTCTCGGAGTAGATCTCGATCTTGCCGGACGGCGTGGCAAGCGGGTGGCCGGTCGGATCGTTGCGGAAGTCCTCCAGACCGATCTTGCACGGCAGCTCGCGCTTGAACGGGCCGCTTTTCTGGATTTCCTCGAACGTGGGCATGTCGCCGTCCTTCTCGGCGCCCTGCTCGTAGAGGTAGCGGATCCACTCCTCCTGGGTGCGGCCCTCGGTGAACTCCTCGCGCTTGCCGAACTTCTCGGCGATGTCGGCGCATACGTCGTAGCTGGTGCGGCACTCGCCCGGGGCGCTCTGCGCCGGGCCGCCCACGGTCACGCCGGTGTACCACTCGGTGTAGCCCTGGGTGTACATGTTCAGCTGCTCGCCGCGCATGGCGTCGGGAAGCAGGATGTCGGCGTACTTGGCCGAGTCGGTCATGACGGTGTCCCACACCAGGATGAACTCGCACTTGCTCTCATCCTGCAGGATGTCATGGGTCAGGTTGATGTCGCCATGCTGGTTGGTGATGCAGTTGCCGGCGTACTCCCAGAGGAACTTGATGCCGCAGGGCAGCTTGTCCACGCCCTTGATGCCGGCGTTGGTCGCCGTCATCTCCTCGCCATGGTCGACGGCGTTGAGCCACTGGTACACCGGGATCGACGCCTTGACGTGGCTCTTGTCGGCGGCGGCGGGCAGGCCGCTCACCAGCGAGACGTACGGCTCGGCCTCGCGCTGGCCCGTGTTGGTGCCGGGCAGGCCGAACTTTCCGATGAGGATCGGCAGCATGCAGATCGCGCGGGTGGCGTCCTCGCCGTTGGTGTGGCGCTGCGGGCCCCAGCCCTGCACGATGAACGGCGCCTCGGCATCGGCGATCTCGCGTGCCAACGAGCGGATGGTCTCGGCGGAGATGCCGGTGATGGGCGCGGCCCACTCGGGGGTCTTCTCGACCATGTCGTAACCGGTGCCCATGATGTAGTCGCGGTAGGACTTGTTCTGGCCCTTGGCGGATTCGGGCAGGGTCTCCTCGTCATAACCCACGCAGTAGGTGTGCAGGAAGTCCAGGTCGATATCGTCGCCCACGATCCACTCATGCGCGATGGCGTTGACCAGCGCCGCGTCGGTGCCGGGGCGGATGGGCAGCCACTCGTCGGAGTGGCCCGAGGACGTCTCGTTGAGGCGATAGTCGATGTTGATGATGCGGCCGCCGCGCTTCTGCACAGCCTCGCGGACGCGGGCGAAGTCCCACACGATGTTCGCGCCACCCATGCGGGTCTCAGCCGGGCTGTTGCCGAACATGACGACCAGGTCGCTGGCGCGCTCGGCCTCGGTCATGGAGCTGGCGTTGGTGGCGTCGTACGGGCTGAACGCGGTGGCAGGCACGCCGAGCGTCTTGTGGTTGCCGTCGTCGTCCAGGTTGTCGGAGCTGCCGTACATGTACGTCATGACGCACTGCAGCATGTGCGTGGAGTAGTCGTACAGCGGATTCAGGCGGCCGCCCAGGATGTTGAGCAGACGGTCGGACGGATTGCCCGTCACCGAGTACATGCCGGAACCGTAGGTGCGGTAGATCGCCTCGTTGCCGTAGGTGTCGATGGTGTACTTGAGCTGATCGGCGATGATCTGGATGGCCTCGTCCCAGCTGATGGGCTCGAACTTGCCCTCGCCGCGCTTGCCGACGCGCTTCATGGGCTGCGTCAGGCGGTCGGGATGGTTCAGCCAGCGGCGCATCGAACGGCCGCGCAGGCAGGCGCGCGCCTGGAAGTCGGCGTCGCCCGTGTCGTCGGTCTCCATGTACACGACCTTGCCGTCGCGCACATGCCACTTGAACACGCAGCAGCCGCCGCAGTTCACGTTGCACTGGCTCCAGACGATCTGCTCCTCCCCTTCGGCATGGGCGGTCTCCACGCCCTGGCCGAACAGGGAATCGGCAGCCACCGCGGTGCCGCCGGCCGCCGCCAGCGCGCCGAGCGCGCCGGTCGTTTTCACGAACGTGCGTCGGCTGAGGCTGGGCATGATGTCAGTCATATGCTCTCCCCTTTCCTTCTTGTCTTCTCGTCTTGTCCCGCATCCTCGCGTGCCGTCCGAGTTGGCGCGGGCGGCGGCGCACCCCCATGCGCATCGCATGCCGCAAAACGCCTCGCGCACGCGCGGAATGATGGTTGCCAGTGTAGCCCCCTTCGGGTGATGCCGTGTCACATAAAACGTGGTATCTTTGCGTTTTGCCTGGTGAGGAAGATACCCACCCTCCCCCTTTTCCGCAGCGGCAAATCGCGGCTGACCTTTTCCCACCCGCACGCTTTCCGAAGGTTTGAGGCGCGGACAGATGCCGACGCCGGCACAGCGGATACCGATCGCGTATACTGATCGGGCATATGGGAAACAGCGCACAGGGCATATCTCGGCGTCTGGCAGACGCGGCATCCGTCTTCAAGCCCAACGTGGCATCGCTGGGCTACGCTCTTTTCTTGGCCGTAAACGCCACCGGAGTGTGGGGCGGCGTGTTCCCGTTCCTCCCACTGCATTTCCAAACGCCGCAAATCCTTTTCTGGTTCTTTTTGGCCCAGTCGGTCACGTTTTTCGCAAGCTTTGTTGCCAGCGGGCTTGGCGCCTACTTCCTGCCCGGGCCGACCAAACGGCTTTCAGTCGTTTTGGCCGGCGCTCCTTATCTTGTGGGATGGTGCTGCCTTATCGCGGCAATCTACCTTGACGCGGCGGCGCTGCCGTTGGTGGTAGCAGGTGGCGCGTTTCTGGGGTTGGGCTCTGCGGGCTTTTACATGCTGTGGCAGCGTTTGTTCGCCAGCCGCGACGCCGACCGCGGCAACCGCGACCTCATCGCCGGCACCGCCTACGCCGCGCTGCTTTATTTCGCTTTGTACCTCATCCCCAAAGCCATTGCGGCGTTTTTGATTCCGCTGGTGTTCATGCCGTTGTTCGGCTTGGCCATCGTCGTGGAAAGCCGCACGGTCGACCGCAACCAGCCCATGTTCAAAGACGTGCCGCACGAGCACCCGCAGGTGTACCGCCGCGTGCTGAAGGATTACTGGCGCAGCGCGCTGTGCGTGGGAGCGCTGGGGTTTTCCGCCGGCATCATGCGCTCACTCGCGCTGGGTGAGGTAAGCATGGGGACGTTCGTCAACGTGCTCTCGATGGCCGGTGCGCTCGCGATGGCCGTGACCATGCTGGCGCTGTGGCGGTTCAAAAGCCTGCGCGTGAACGTGGTCATGGCGTACCGGTTCTTCTTCCCCTTCGCCATCACGGCCATCCTGTTGCTTCCGTTCCTTCCGCGCGATTACGGAAACTGGGTTGCCGCCATCATGTACGCGCTTTACAGCGCCGCCATCATGCTGATGATGATCCAATGCGCGCAGGCCTCGCGCGACCGCGGCATCAACCCCGTGTTCATCTACGGTTTCTTCGGAAGCATCGTCTATGCACTCCACGACCTGGGATTTTTCGGTGGAACATTCGTCGAGCGCCTCGATGTGTTCGGCGCGTCGGGAATCACGCTGCTCGCATTGACGGCGGTGTACCTTTTGGGTCTGATGTACTTCGTTGGCCAAGGCGGGCTGCGTCGCGTGTTGGGCTTCGACGAGCACGACACCAGCATCGAGCTCGTGGCGCTTCGTCCTGCCGGTGAACCGCTGCCCGCACCGAAAGATGCCCGAAAGCCGCATGCCGACGAAGCGCCCGCGCCGGCCTCCCCCGAGGCGGCTCCCATCGACGAACCCTCCTATCAGGACCGCTTGTCGAAGCAGATCGCCCTCGTGCAGCGCTACTATCGTCTGTCGGCGCGCGAGACCGAAGTCATGGAGCTGATCGCGCGCGGCAACACCGTCGCGCGCATCGCTGAAATGCTGGTGGTATCGGAAAACACCATCCGCACGCACTCCAAGCGCATTTACGCCAAGCTCGACGTTCACAAGCGCCAGGAGCTGCGCGACCTGATCGACTCGCTCGACCCTCGCGAGCTGGACTAGGTCAAAACGTGCGCTGTTGCGGCAAAGCTGACGACGCCGCTTCCGATCCGCTTCATCCGACATTCACACAGCTCTCCCAAACCGGCGATGCTGCAGCGCCCTTTGCGGCGGTCGCCATAGCCGCTGCAGCTGCTGCCGGAACGGGCGCTGCGTATGCCTGGCGCAAAGGACGCAACAACCGCTAACCACGCGCGACGGGCGAATCTGTTCGCCAAAACGAATAGATTCGCCCGCGGGCGGCGAAAAACGGACGTTCAGAGAGATCGAATCAACGTTCACGCCACCTTTTTATGCGTCAAACAGCAGGTACGTCCCAAGTCGGTTTCCTTTACAATGGTCTATAAGCACGGAAGGGGGCCAACTATGACCAATTACGAGCCTAATCGTCCGAGCACATCCGAACCAGAGCCCGTCCACGTGGATCCCGGCGATTGCCCGAACACCTCCCCCGCCCTCACGCGGCGCTCCTTCCTGATGGGAGGAGGCGCCACCGTTGCTGCGCTTATGCTGCCCTACTTGGGCATCTTCGACGGCAAGCGCGCCTATGCGCTCGACCCGACCGCCGAAAGCGATGCCGACAACCCCACCACCCAGTTCATCGTGCTTTCCGCCAACGAAATCGGCCTGTCCGTATACGACGTGGACACTCAAGGAAAAAACGCCCCGGTGCCGGGGGCGAACGTGGTCATCACCTCCGCAAGCGACTCGTCCAAACGGCTTGAGGCCGTAGCCGACGACCTGGGCGCCGTGGTGTTCGACATCCGCAACGTGGGAGCTACCGTTGACCTGGGGCCCGATGGCGTGCGCTACCGCTTCGAGGGGTCGGTCACCGTGTCCAACGGCGACGGCTACCGCATATGCACGCTCACCAAAATCCGCGTGGATTCCGGCACGGCGATGGCATTGCCCTGCTGCAAGATCGGCGACCCTTCCATCCCCTATTTCGAATACCTGTCGTTCAACGGCTGGGACATGCAGTACTGCGAGTGCGAGGTGCTGCGCACCGGAGCCGCTTACAACCCCATCCCCATCACAGGCAAGCTGCATCTGGCGGGCACGCAAACCGCAGAGGTATCGCTTTGGACGCGCACGACCAACGGAACCCAAACGCTCGACGGCAAAGCGCTCTTCACCGTGAATGTCGACGTGAAAAACGGCGTGGGAACGTTCAGGCGCAGCGATCTGTTTCTAAAGCTCGAACCGCCCTCCGACGCGCTTCTGCCCAAAGACCGCAGCTTCGAAGTGCACGTAAAGGCGGGCGGCACGCCTTACGTGTTTCCGGTGAAGCTGGTCGTGAACGACTCGCCGATACCGTTCAAGACGGGCAACGCCAACGTGGTGCCGGAGGTGTCTTTCGGGCAAGCGGGCTCGTCGGCGAACATCTTCACGCTGCCGTCGTCGTTCCCGGCGGTGCTAAGGGGCTCGAGCCTCACCTGCTGGGTACCCACCTTCCCCCTCCAGTTCTACCTAAACCCGCTTGGATACTTCTTTCTGGGGGGCGGAATCTGCATCTCCAAGGAAGGCCAAGGCATCGAGGGCTTCAAGCAGGAGGGCTTTGCGAACGAAACCCGCAAGAGCTTCGACCAGCAATTCGGCGAGCTTGCGGAGCGCTGGAACAGCAAGTACGACGCATACCGCAATATGAAAAGGGGGACCAACCCCGGCACCACGAACAAATTCGGCCATCAGTTCTCCAGCAAAATCGGCATATCGTTCGCGGCCCAAGCCTACATCTCGGCGCAGTGCAACATCCTCGAGAATCCCAACGACATGAAGTTCGCCGGCGTCATGGCGGCCATCGTCGACGCCTACGCGTTCGCCCACCTGTGCCAGCAGTTCACCATCGGGCCGGTCCCCTTCTTCATCGCGCTCAACATCTCACTCGATACGCGGCTGTTGTCCCTCTACGCCTCCTGCGAGTCCCCGGCGGGAGACCCCCTCAAGATCAGCCTCGTCCCCTCGGCAACCGGCGCGGGGTGCGTAGCCACCTTCGCCATATCGCCAAGCATAGGCCTCGGACTGGACGGCATGCTGGCGGTGTCGCTGTGCGGAACCGGCCAGATATCCACCTACATCGGCCTGATCTCATGCGAAACGACGACGCTATCGGGCTCGCGACACTTCGTGGTGAGCGCATCGCTTTCCCTCGACCTGGTGCTTCAGGCGCTTATATTCAAATGGAGCGGCAACATCTGGTCGGAGGACTGGCCCCGACTCTACGACAACTGGAAGGCCGACGGCAACGATGCGATCGAAGGCACCTCGATAGCGTCCTGCCCGACCCATCTGGCGCTCGGAGTCGATACCGACGGCAAGGGCATCTACTCCAACGAAGAGCCCGCAGCCCTTGCCGCAGCAGCCGCCAACGGCGACGAGGTCATCTCTCTTGCGGAGTTTGGAAAGCTTGCCACCATCGTCACCTCCGACGAGCTGCTGAGGACGAAGGAGGCGACCGCCACGGCGGTCGCCGGATTCCAGGCAGCGCCCGCCTCCCAACCCGTGCAGATCGCGGGCAGCCTGCACGCCATCCCGATGGATGTGGCCGGCTTGGGAGCGGAGGACGCCGAAGGCGCCGACGGCTACCTGTACGCGGACGCCGGCGAGGATCCCGCAGGCGCCTGCAACGGAGTCGCCGGCGTGGGCGGCATCGCCGATGCCGGCGGCATCATGCCGGACAAAGACGTCAAGATCGTCAGCAAGTCGTTCAGCAACCCGCGCGAGAAGGTCATCGTCTACGACGGCGTGACCATCCTGTTCAGGCTTGCGAACGTCGAATACGAAGTGAACGGCGCGCACGTGGGTCGCCCGCGTCTGGTCGCCCAGGTTTACAACGATGCAACGGGGCACTGGGGCCGCCCGAGAGTGCTCGACATTCCCGTCACGGTTCCGAATATCGATCGCGCCGATATGTTCGACTGCGATTTCGACGTGAGCATGCAGACTAATTCGAATCCCTCTTCGCATCTGTACCAAGGAATCTACGTGAGCCTGGTAAGCACCCTGCGCCAGAACGGGGATGGCACCTCGTTCTTCAGCGCCGCCTGCGCCC
>UMHA01067995.1_pt1 | contig 18160 bp, 18 predicted proteins | sample 1965401 | NCBI WGS metagenome assembly UMHA01 (sample SAMEA4836085, study PRJEB28245) | human gut metagenome | biome: gut microbiome; material: fecal sample | place: Denmark | collected 2008 | reverse complement strand
TTCTACGGTTGTACATTGTGGTACTTTGAAAGAGTTTGGAATTCGAATCATGAAACAATCATCTGTCGGATCATCTTTTACTTTATCACATTCTCCATCTGGATTATTTCCCGTTGTTCCACCTGTACAAAATGCGCTTGTAGATATATATTCTTGGTTTCCTTCCGCGTCTGTTTTTCCACATTGAATACAAGCATGATACTCAAAATCTGCTGTAGCAAGACGTTTTACATAGACATTACCTGTACAAGTGTTATTTCCATCGCTATCTAATATTTCCGTCGTATATCCTTCTGTGATTAAATCTTGAATATCAACACTGAAAATTTGACCATTTTCTCTTGGCATTAAGCTTCTATGATCACTAAAATATTCCTGTCCTACTGTTTTAACTGACTCTTCTAATTGATCATAATAATCACTTCTTGCACTTTGTAGATAACTCACTACAGATGGTACGGCAATCACCATGATAATTCCCAAGATGACTAGTACTGCTAGTAGCTCTATCATCGTGAATCCGCGTTTTTGCTTTTCTCTTTTTGTTATCAATGCACTCACCTTTACTCTTCTTATCGTACTTATTATTAGTATATATGAGAAAAATTTTTTTGTAAAGATTGCAAACAAAAAGATTGGCAAAGTACCAATCTAAAATAACTTAACTACATCATTGATTGTTACCAATAACATGAGTGCTAAAAGTAAAATAAATCCAACTGTATTTACTAAATTCTCTGTTTCTGGTTTTACTGGTTTTCTCTTAATTAGTTCAATTAGTAGTAAGAAAATTCTGCCACCATCCATAGCAGGAATTGGTAATAGATTCAAGAAGCCGACGTTGACACTTAACAAAGCAACTAAATAAAGCATGTTTGCTAAACCAGTTTCACTTTGGGCACCAACAATTTGATAAATGCCAACTGGACCAGATAATTGATCAAATCCAACTCTGCCTGTGAACAGTGCTTGAAACGAAATAATCATCTGTTTGAATAGCGAACCGGTCTTTCTTGCTGTGTACGATAAAACGGACAGTACATCGTGTCTTACTTCATTATCGATTGTTACACCGATTCGGTACGTCGTTGTGCCATCCACTTCTTCAGCGATTGGCGTTACTTCATACGTCGTTTCGGTACCATCTTCTTTGGTAACATAGAACGTAACCGGTTTACTCATATCGGCAAGTTGCAAGAAAATTGCCAAATCGTCCGTCGTACTTACTTTGTCGTTGTTGATTCTCGTTACACGGTCACCTGCTTCTAATCCAGCTTGTTCTGCAGGGCCTCCAGTTTCTACACTACCAATAATCGGGTCTAGATTAGGAGCTCCTGCAAATGTTGCGATGAGTAGTAAAATGATAACGGCTAAAATAAAGTTGTTCATTGCACCGGCAACCATGATGATAAATCTTTGCCAAATAGGTTTATTCTGTAGACAACGATCTTTTGGAACATCTTTGTCCATCTCGTCGTCTTCTCCTGCTAGGGCACAATATCCTCCAATTGGAATGGCACGAAGAGAATATGTCGTCTCTTTATTTTTGCCTTGCCGCTGGAAGATTGCGGGGCCCATACCGATGGAAAACTCATGAACATATACGCCGAACAGTTTTGAGAATATAAAGTGTCCAAATTCATGGACCAATACAATAACGCCTAGTATTAATACAAAATAAATTAATGTTAACATTTTGCCTCCTTAGATGATAAATAAAAACAAAGACGATGCTAGGGCTACAAAAATAATACTATCAAAGCGGTCTAAAATACCACCATGCCCTGGAATTAAATTTGAGAAATCTTTTTTATTATAATATCGTTTTACAGATGAGAAAACGAGATCTCCCAATTGACCGATTAGAGATAGTGTCATCGTAATGATTACGATATTTGTAATTGTCAGTTCGGTTGGAATGGCTTCTAAATAAAACATTGTAGCAAGAATCGTTCCCATAACGGTACCACCAATTAAGCCTTCAATTGTTTTATTTGGAGAAAACTTTTTCGATAACGGTGTCTTTCCTACTAAAGAACCGGTAACTAACGCAAAGATATCGGTAATACAAGTAATTAGGAACAAGTAAATTGCATGCATGACGGAATAGTTTCGAATGACGATCATCGAATTGAAACTCAAACCGATAAATAGGACGGATCCAAATAGGAACAAGGCATCGTTGATATTGTAACGGTCGTTATCATCGACAATCAAAATCGGGATAAAGAACAACATCGCTAAGACTGCTAAAACCGTATACTCCAAATTTGCTACTAACGTATTTGAGTCACAATGATTTAAAATTAAACATGCCGTAGCAATGTAAGCAAACCACTTCATGTAATTGGGAATGTCTTTTTTATCGCGTCTTACTTTTAGCAGTTCATACATACCGCCTGCACCCAATAAAGCCATCAAAAGGGCAAACGGAATTCCACCGATTAACAATAGTGGAATTACTACAACTGCAACCAATACCCCACCCAATACTCTAATTTTCATCTAGGCACCTCCAAATCTACGATTCCTTTTTTGATATTCTTGAATTGCTAAATCAAGTTCTTTTTCATCAAAATCCGGAAATAGGACATCTGTAAAATAGAACTCAGCATAGGCCATCTGCCACAACATAAAATTACTGATTCGATACTCTCCTGATGTACGGATTAGCAGATCAATCGGTGGCAATTGTTGATATAAGTTCTGTTCTATCGTGTCGGAGTCAATATCTGAAATTTGCAAAGACCCTTCTTGCACTTGCGTTGCAATCTTTTTGATAACATCTACCATTTCATCTTGACCACCATAGTTTAAACAGATGTTAAATGTGTACTTCGTATTGTTCTTAGACTTTTCCATCATTTCATCCATTGCTTTTAATACCTGTTCGGGAAGTGGATATCTTTTTCCGGAAAACACAACTCTTACACCATCTTCTAATAAAAATTTGAATTCATTCGTAAACATCGTAATAAATAGATTCATCAGTCCATTTACTTCTTCTTCCGAACGTTTAAAGTTTTCCGTTGAAAACGCAAATACGGACACATACGGAATTTCTAACTTCTCGATATGTTTACACAATTTCTTTAACGTTTTGGCACCTTCTTTATGGCCTAAATTAGGTGCTAGGCCGCGCTTTTTTGCCCATCTACGATTGCCATCCATAATGATTGCTACATGCGTTGGCATATTCTTCTGTTCCATCTTATTCACCTACTATTCATTATAATACAAGGAACGAGTTTGTACAAATAAAACTATGTGCTTTTTAACGAAAAAAAGAAAGACAACCGTCTTTCTAAAAGTGATCAATATTAATTTTTACTTTTTTATTCTCTTTCAAGTAACTGCTTGCCTGTACTAAAGTACGAATGGCATTGGCTACTTTACCATTTTTTCCGATGACGCGTCCCATATCTGATTCGTCAATCATAACTTGAATGACGATTTCTTTGTCTGGGTTCTCACTCGGAAATTCTTTTACAGAAACTGCTTCTTGATTCACAGCGACTGATTTAATCAATTCTTCTGTTAATGCTACTAAATCCATAGATTAGTTTCCTTTTTTCTTAGATTCAGCAAATTTTTGGATAATACCAGCTTTGCTTAGTAAGTTCTTAACAGTATCGCTTGGTTGTGCTCCTAAATTTAACCATTTTAGAGCAACTTCTTCATTAATTTTTGTCTCATTTGCAATTGGATTGTAAGTACCAACTAATTCGATATACTGACCATCTCTTTTTGTATGAGAATCACTAGCAACGATACGATATGTAGGACGCTTTTTAGCTCCCATTCTTGTTAATCTTAATTTAACTGCCATGTTTTTCACCTCTTCTTTTCATTTGCATATATAATTATAACAGATTTTTATCATCTGTCAACCTTTTTTTGTTAACAGTCACTCTTCAAGAAGCCAGTCTAACACATTAATCTTTTTAATTCCATCAAAATCCGCATCTAGATCATCATCTAATGTTAAAATATATTTTGGATAATTATCATTAATTCTCTTCAGTGGTGCTAATTCTCTATCTAAAATAGTATTTTTGGCATTTTCTTCTGTTCTTGTTGTTAATGCAACTTGATAATAGACAGTGTTCTCTGGTTTTTTAGCAACAAAATCCACTTCTAATTCATCGTATTTTCCGATGTATACTTCGTATCCCCGTCTTAATAACTCAAGATATACAACATTTTCTAAAATATGTCCCATATCTTTAGCAGAACTTTGTCCTAGCATATAATATCTTAATCCAATATCCGCAGCATAATATTTCTCCTGTGTTTTTAAAAATTCTCTTCCTTTTATATCGTAACGATTTGCTTTAAAAATCAAATAACTGTCGATTAGAGCATCGATATAATTGGCAATGGTATTATAAGAAGAATTCTTTTCTACTCCTTCTATATTATCGCTTATACTTTTTATACTAGTTCTGTTTCCTATATTGTCGTACAAGTATTTTGTGACTTTTTCTAATACATTTTTATCGGTTATTCCCTTTCTTTGCATTACATCTTTCAATAAAATTGTATGATATATACCATCTAAAAATAAGGTAATATTTTCTGGGTTTACTTTATACAATTCGACCGCCTGAGGAAAGGAACTATATCTTAAGTAATTCCTAAACTTTCTCGATAAATCCGTTTTGTCTTTAAAAGCAGATACATACTCTTTAAATGATAATGGTAACATTTTAATTTCAATATATCTTCCTGTCAATAATGTGGCTAATTCTGATGATAATAAATACGCATTAGAACCTGTTATGTATAAGTCTACATCTTTATTGATAAACAAACTATCCACTGTTTTTTCAAATTCATTTACATTTTGAATTTCATCTAAAAAAACATATGTTTTTTTCCCTTTAACTAATCTTGTTTTGATATAATCATATAGTTTTCTTCTATCCAGCAATTTTTCATAATCAGCATCTTCAAAATTAATTGAAATAATCTGACTTTCTTCTACCATACTGTCTCGTAAATAATCTCTGTAGATTTCTAATAATGTCGATTTCCCACATCTTCTAATTCCTGTTATAACCTTTATGATTTGTTGATCCTTAAAGTTTTTTAATATAGATAAATAATGATCTCTATTGATTCTTTCCATAAAATCTCCTCTTAATTATAATTAAGTATAATATTTTTTAAAAAAATAGTCAAGTTTTTTCAAAATTTTGAAAAAACTTTTAATTTTTCGATACTTTTTTCAAATTATATACCTATACAAAAAAATATCGCTAATATGCGATATCTTAGTTTCATAATCCATTTAATCATGTTCTTTTTTATATTCAAATAGAGCTGATGGACGATGACCGCCGTCGCTTCTTACTTTCGTCGTTTTTTTAACTTTGTCTTTGATCATTCTTCTAAATGCTGGATCTAATAGTTCTTTTCCTAGAATTACTTCATATACTTGTTGTAATTCTCCTAAAGTAAAGTACTTTGGCATCATGTTAAATACGATGTCTGTGTATTCAATCTTATTTTTCAAACGATCGTAACCGGTTAAAATAACCAAGGCATGGTCGAATGCAATTTTATCGTTATCTATGATTTCTAATTCATATCGATTGGTCGTTTCATCTTTTAATATTTTCTTTGCTTGGTAAGTGATTGTTTCTTCTTCATTCTCTAGTGTTACATCAATCCTATCGTTTTCTTCTTTGATATTTAAACGGTACCAAGATGCACCCTCATATAACGTTTCACGCAACTGATTTTTATCGATTAAAGCCATGTACGCCGTACTTACTACGCGCATTCTAGGATCTCTTTTGACACTACTAAACGTGTACAGTTGTTCTAAAAAAACATCGTGTAAATTCGTCTCCTCAGCAAGGATTCTAGTTGCGGCTTCTTCAAGTGTCTCATCCATTCTGATAAATCCACCCGGTAGGCACCATTTGCCTTTAAAAGGAAAATCTTTTCGTTTGACTAACAGGACACTAAAGTACTTTTCTTTTAGTTTTCTATAATTTTCTTGTTTTCCATCAGAAACACTAAAGATTAAAATATCAGAAGTCATCGATAATCGGTCGAACTCATTTGGATTATAGTGACGTAAAAATTCTTCTTCTGTTTTATACTCGCTCATCTTGAATACACCTCTCTTTCATTTTACCATATTTTTAGTTAACTTAAAAATTTGTCTTGGATTTTCTCTATAAAGTGATATTCGTTGCGACGTACTAGATGAATTCCTTTTTTTGATAACGTTGTCGTGATTTTTTGAACGTCATCGTACGTTTTATTTTCACCGTCACGAGTAATTATGATACCGTTACCTTTTCTTGGAATCAATTCTACTTTTGTGCGAGATGGCAAGATGATAGAATTTCGTAACGTACGATAAACTTTGCTGTTTAACGGTGCAATCGGTGTCAGTTGCAGAGTATGAAAGGAACCCGGAACAATTGACCCGCCAAAACTCAAATTGTATGCTGTACTTCCAAACGAACTGCTTAGAAGGATGCCGTCACCTTGAAAGTTTTCTAGTTTGTGTTTATCAATCCAAACTTCCAAATGAATCGTATTTAAGTCTTTCTCTCTTACGACGATTTCGTTTAGTGAATAACACGTCTCACTTTTATGCTTCATTTTGATGATTGTCTTTTGAAGAGCGACTAGTTCTACTTGATAGGTTCCTTTTTTCAAATCTTCTAAGAACGAATCCAAGTCCTCTACTTCTACTTCTGATGAAAAGGCAAGTGTTCCAGCGGCAAGTCCTACAAATAATTTATCGTTTGGGAAATTTGTCTCCTTCCCCATCCTTAAGAACGCTCCATCACCACCAATAGAGATGCCTAAATCGTAATCGTCAGCGTCTGTTATCACGAATTCTTTTTCTTTTAATTTTTGGATTAGTTCTTCTTTGGCACGAATTGCTTTCATCGTATCATTGCCAAAGAGACGAACGGTGCGAACAGGAGAATGTTTCACTTTACAATCTCCAAAAGGTGCGATGTAATAGCTGCAATTACTTTGGCTTTGTTTTTCTTTCGTGTCGTAACCTCAGAATGAACTTCAATCCCGTAATCTTTTTGGTTTTCGCGGTCGTAAATATTGATGTATACCAAGTCATCTCTTCCTTCTGGATTAGCAGGATCTTTTTTACAAAATTTACCCGTTACTCCAATGCCATAATCAGAATCTGCAAATTTAGAGATGGCATGACTCATATCGATTGCTGTTTCCATACTATAGACGGAATACTGATCGATTGTCGATGCGGGCACTCCCATCTTGATTTTGTATTCGTTGGAATACGTCACTGCACTAAAGCGAATCACTTCACTAGCACCGGGAATATTGGTAATTTCATTGGCAACGCCACCACCAGTGCAACTTTCCATGGTGGCAATCGTCTTCTTTAACTTACATAAACGGTCAACTACTCTTTTCATAAATGCTCCTTTTCATATAGTTTGTTATTTTTGATATACTCGTATACTTCATCCGTTAAATTCTCATCTACTTTTCCTTCTAATAACGTATTTCTAATACTGGTAGATGAGATATTTCTTTCGTGAGTTTCTGCTAAGATAATATTCTTTTGATACGGTTTTAAATAAGTAGGAATCTCTACTTCTTTGTTTCTCGTAATGACAATTACTTGGTAAGTAGATAGAATTTCTTCATAGTGACGCCACTCATGAAACTCTTCTAAGTTATCCATACCACAGATAAAATAAATTTCATCTGTGGAATAACATTCTTTAAAATGTCTTAACGTCTCGTAAGTATAAATCAGTTTATTTTGAAACTCGTAATCAGATACTTCCATATTGGGATAGTCTTTCACTAATCGTTTTAGCATCTCGTAGCGATGTTGATTAGATACTAGTCCCTTTTTACCATAAAAGTTACTAACCGGAACAAAAATCACTTTATCAACATAGTTTCTCGATAGTAAACTTTTGGCAATATGTAAATGCATCTTGTGCGGAGGATTAAAACTTCCTCCAAAAATTCCGATTTTCATATCGTCACCTACTTTTTATTTTTGGCAAGTTTTTGTAAAATTTCCTCTTTCCCGTTAAATAATGGTTTTAGGCTTTTGCCATCGTGCATCGTATTGATGATGCGGGCAAGTTTTTCTGTCATATCGACTTCTTCATACCAGTCTAGCTGTCTAATCTGTTTTGGAACATAAGAAAGGTTCGATGCGTATAACTTATCGAATAAACCTTCTTTATAAGCATCGATGAAGATTTTTGGTCCTTCCGTAAGAAGAGCAAATGTCGCGGCTAGATACACTTTCTTAGCACCGTGATGCTTTAAATACGTTGCCACTTCAATCATAGAAGAACCGGATGCAATCATGTCATCTACAACGATGATGTTCTTATCTTTTACAGAAGGTCCTAGATAGGTATGCTCGACAATTGGGTTTTTACCGTTCACAACTTGCGATAAGTCTCTTCTTTTATAGAAAACACCGACATCGGTATCTAGCATTTCAGCATAGTATCTAGCCCGTTCCATTGCACCCATATCCGGACTGATTACTAGTAAGTTATCGATATTTTCGTTATCGATTAACGTATTTAGTGTCTCATGTGTCACATAGAAGTTCTCGAATGGAAGCGTTGGAATGGCATTGCCGACGTTTGGATCATGAACATCGAATGTCACAATGTGATTGACACCAAGACGTTCTAACTCTTGCAAAGCGATGGCACAATCCAAGCTTTCTTTTCCTTTTCTTCTGTGTTGCCTTGATTCATATAGAAGAGGCATAATCACAGTAATTTTATTTGCGTATCCACTAATCGCAGAGATGACGCGTTTGATATCTTGGAAATGTTCATCCGGTGCCATAAAATGTTTCATTCCGTGCATTTCATATGTGATACTGTAATTTCCAACATCACTTAATATGTAAATGTCTTTATCTCGCACAGTTCCTTGAATTTTAATTTTTCCTTCCCCATTACTAAAACGATCTCTCGTAATCGGAATGATGTAATCTTCGCTTTCGTTATTCATTTGTTTTAATTCTTCGTTTACTTTTTTTCCTAAATCTTCGATGTTATCTAATACCACTAATTTTAATTCGTTCATAATCCACCTAACACTTTCTGTTTTGTTTTCACTTCTATTACTAAGCCATCGCAATATGGCATCCAGTCCGTTTTTTCAGTCATACCATATCCCGTGGCAACCGGTTTGATACCTGCATTCCAATTCACTTCTTTGACGGTGTATCCGCTATCCGTTATGATGTTTTTAAAAATGGTAGGGACGCTTTCCGTTACATCTTCTGTCATCGTAACTGGAATACCACTTACCTTACCTTCTAAACTTAAAGTAACACATGGGTCTGCTATCCAATCACTATCACAAATGCCATATTGTTTTTTTCTAACATCAATTTGAATTTTAGCTTTGGAATCGATTGTCTTCTGATAATAATCTTGTAGCAGTTTTTCCACATCGTTTACTGCTAAATTAAATTTCATTTTATCACTCCTCTATCCAAATTCTGCTTGTCGCATCACTTGGCATTCTAAGGTCGCCTCTAGGAGATAAAGATACACTTCCTACTTTTACACCATCTGGTAAGCAACTTCTCTTGAACTGTTGTGAGAAGAAGCGTTTCATAAATACTGTTAACCATTTCCGTAACTCCTCTTCTTCATAATCATCTTTAAATGTTTCTTTTGCTAAGTAAAATATCTTTTTGGTAGAAAAGCCATTTCTTAAGAAATGATATAAGAAGAAGTCGTGTAACATATAAGGACCGATTTTACTTTCTGTCTTTTGTAAGATTTTACCATCTTTGCTTGGTGGTAATAGTTCTGGACTAATCGGTGTATCTAAAATGCTCTTTAATACGTTGTGTAACGTTTCATTATTTTGCATTTCGTATTCTACTAAGTAGCGAACGAGAGTTTTTGGAATACTTGTGTTTACTGCATACATGCTCATGTGATCTCCGTTATACGTACACCAGCCAAGGGCTAATTCGGATAAGTCACCGGTACCGATTACTAATCCGCTTTCCTGATTGGCGATATCCATTAAGATTTGAGTTCTCTCTCTTGCTTGCGCATTTTCATATGTGACATCGTGATTACCAGCATCGTGTCCAATGTCTTTATAATGCAAGATGCAGGCATCTTTAATGGAAACTTCTCTTAACGTTGCTCCTGTCTTCCTAATCAACTCTTTGGCATTTTGATAAGTGCGATCCGTCGTTCCAAAACCTGGCATCGTTACGGCGATTAAGTTTTGAGGGGCAATTTTTAAAATATCGAATGCTCTTAATATGACGAGATATGCAAGAGTAGAATCTAATCCTCCAGATACTCCTAAAATACATTTTTTGCTGCCGGTGTGTTTTAGTCTTCTTGCCAAAGCACAACTTTGAATCGTTAAGATTTCATCGGCTCTTTCATTTCGTTTGTTTGGATTACTTGGCACGAATGGATACTTCGCATATGTTCTACGAATTGGTTGATTGGTAGCAGGAATGGAACAATGGATTTTTCGAACGAGTTCTAACTGATTGGTATGGAAACTTGTATTTTTCATACGGTCATGTAAGAGTTTTTCAACATCGACATCGGCAATCGTCAACGTGTTATCAAATTGAAACCGTTTTCCTTCGGCAAGTTTACTACCATTTTCATAAATCAAAGTAGCTCCAGAAAATAAGATGTCGGTCGTACTCTCTAGTGGACCGGAACTTGCATAGACATAAGCAGAAATCTGTTTGGCACTGTGCATCTTGATTAAATTTTCGCGATATTCTTTTTTACCAATCGTTTCGTTGCTAGCAGATAAATTTAATAAAATCGTGGCACCATTTAATGCATAAGTATCAGATGGTGGTGTCACACTCCACAAATCTTCACAAATTTCTAGGGCAAAGTATGTGTTTTGATTACCAAACAGTAAGTCTCTACCAACAGGTACTTTTTCTCCTAAAAATTCGATTTCAGATTCTTTTAAATCGGCACTACTAGCAAACCATCTTTGTTCGTAAAACTCATTGTAATTTGGTAAATACGTTTTTGGTACCATTCCTAAAATGTGACCGTTTTGTAAAACAATGCCCATGTTGTACAACTTGTTTTCAATCTGAATCGGAGCACCAACAGCAACGATTATTTCTTTTCCCTCTAAGAATTTCTTTAATTTTGCAATTTGATGTTCCGTCTCTTCTAACAACGTTTTTTGAAAGAATAAGTCGGCACAAGTGTATCCCGTCATCGCACACTCCGGTAATACTAGAATCGCAACACCATTCGATACTGCTTCTGCGATTACATGCTCCATTTCTTGCTCGTTCCATCTTGGATTAGCTACTTCCATCTTTAGAGAAGCAGCAGCACATCTTACATATCCATATTCGTTCATAAATATCCTCTTTTCCGTAAATATTGTTTACTTTTTTCTACTGTTAAAGCAGAATTTAATCCATTCATGTATCCAGTTTCAAGTAATTCTTCTAAATCTTCTATATTGACTTGTAAATATTTTACGACCTCGTCTTCATCTAAACTTTGATCCGTCACTTTTTCACAGTCAAATGCTAGAAAGTAATGGTTCTTAGCACCCGATATTCCTTCATCTTGATAGAAACTTCCTAATGGAATTAGTTCTTTTGGAACGTATCCCGTCTCTTCTAATAACTCTCTTCTAGCTGCATCTTCCGGACTTTCTCCTGGTTCTATGTATCCGGCAGGAAGTCCTACGGCAACAGTCTCTTTCGTAAATACTCTCGGTTCTACATTGACAATTGCTTTTCCACTTACCGTAATCGGTAGAACGATAGCAGCACTACCGTCGCGACCGTTTTTTAGTATTTTTTCTCTTTTTAGAACTCTTCCATTTTCTAGTACACATCGGTACGGTTCAATTTGTAAAAACTTAGCATCCTTCCCTCTCTCAAAACGAATGGTTCTCAATTCCTTTTTATAACTTTGTAACTGGTCTATTATTTCTTTTTGCATAAGACAGGTCCTTCCGTTACTTTGGCTTTGTGTTCTCCGATTAACTCTTTCTTTAATTGTAACAGTTTTTCGGTTAAATCAACATAGTATTTGTGAGGATTTTCTAATCTTCTTACTTCCGGGTACAACGTTTCCATTTGAGATGCACAATATTTCTGTTCTTCTTGCACCGTTGGTAATGGTTTAACTAACTTGCCATCTTTAATCACTTCTTCTTGTAATTCTCTTACTGTATAGTTTTCTAAATACTTTCTGTTGAATTCATTTTGAGGATCGATTAAGGTGTATCCATCTAATGGAATTTGCTCGTCATGAACAGCAATCACATCTCCTAGAGCGTACCCTGTTTCCTTGTCATAGAAACGATATACCTTCTTATATCCCGGATTGATGGTCTTAATAGCATCATCACTTACTTTAATCCGTGGATCGATTGTACTTTCCATTTCTTTGGCAACTAGTTTATAGACACAACCGACTCTTTCTTTTGGAGCGGCAATGTTATCGCCGGCACCAATCGTATCGATCTTTGCTCCTTGGGCAAGTAAAGAGGCAATCGTCTTTGGATTTAATCCGTTTGATAAACAGATTTTGGCATCGGTAAGTCCTGCTTCATCTAGTTGTTTTCTTGCTTCTTTTGATAAATATGCTAAGTCGCCAGAATCGATTCGGATTCCCTTTAAGCGATATCCATTTGGAATTAAATACTCTTTGGCAACGCGGATGGCATTTGGAACACCAGACTTTAACGTATCGTAAGTATCTACTAGTAACAACGTGTTATTGGGAAACGTTTTAGCATATCGTAAGAATGCTTCATATTCACTTTCCGCTTCGGTTACCATTGAGTGAGCCATCGTACCCATCACTGGAATGTTGTATTTCTTTCCTGCTAGCATATTGGAAGTTCCAACACATCCTGCTATATATGCCGCTTTGGATGCCATCGTTGCGGCTTCTGGACCATCGGCACGGCGAGCACCGAACTCCATAATCGGAATTCCTTGGGCTGCATCGACCATTCTTCTACCTGCTGTTGCAAATTTGATATTGGCATTCAAATAAGATAGCAAGCAAGTTTCTACAATCTGTGCTTCGATGGTAGGAGCTTTTACCGTTACAATCGGTTCGTTGGCAAATACTGGCGTACCATCTGGAATCATTTTAATCGTTCCTGTAAAATGGAAATCTTTTAAATAATTTAGAAATTTTTCGTCAAACGTATTTAAACTTCTCAAATATTCGATATCATCACTTGTAAATTTCAAGTTTTGGATGTAGTCTACGATTTCTCTACCTCCAGCCATAATAGCATATCCTGATTCAAATGGAATACTTCTAAAGAACGCATCGAAGTATACTACTTCATCCTTTTTTCCATCTAAGAAATAACTTTCACTCATCGTTAGTTCGTATTCATCTGTCATCATTGTATGATTATTCATGTTTACCACTTTCCTTTTCTATCGTATATTTTTTGACTAACTGGACTCCAGAGCCAGCCATCATCTTCGTTCCTATTTCAAAGTATTCTCTTCTATCATGACCAGGTCCATCGAATGTTTCAATCGCATTTAACGGTACGATCACTTGCGTATCTCGATTTACTTCATTGAAATAATTTTGTAATGGAATGGCTAAGTTCGGTACACAGATATCTGCTTCGCAACCAACCGTGACTACTCTTTTTAAGTTTTCCATTCCGCGAATGAGTTCCATAAACCCAGTTGCAAAGATTGCACTGGTCGAATTTTTTTCGATACTCATCGCTACTTGTTCATACGGTTTTAATTCATCGACTAGTTCTGCTTCTTCTGTTCCTTTTATGCAATGCGGTGGGAATGAGTCAAACTCTTTACTATCTTTAGTATGAGCATCTTTAATAAATAGCACTCCTTGTTTTGCTTTTAAGAACTCTTCTATTAAACGAATCTGCTCTGGAATGATATGTTCGATATACGAATCTGCTAAACTTCCCTTTTTTACAAATCCATTCACCATATCAACTACTACAAGGAGTTCCTTTAACTCCTTTAAATTTTGAACGCTTTCTTTCATAAATCCTCCTTTGTTATTATCTTTTTGTTAATAACATATCTTATAAAATTCCAGACTTCTTCAGGTCTGTTATTAACATTATATTAATAACACAATAAAAAGTCAACTATATTTTTGAATTTTTTTAAATATTAATTATCTTAACGAATGACTTTATTCTTTCATCTGTGCTTTGTTTCCTACTGCGAAATTAAGATTTCAAAAATGCATATGTATCATTGTTGTCTATTAAAATTTAAGAATATACGAAGTTATCAAGGTAATTGGATAATTAAATAAGGGCTAGAATTTTTCTAGCCCTTATTTATTAGATATTCAACAATTTTATACAACTCAGTATTAGGATTTGCCTCAACTGTCCCTATTCTACGATTATTATCTAATTGATATTTTTCTAACTTTTTTGCACGTTTTATAGCTGTATCTAAGTTTTCTATAATATCAGGATATATATTAACGTTTTTTTCATATTGTGGATAGAATTTTTTTAATCTTTTTATTACACTCTCACTACTCATATTTGCAGTCGTATAATCATAATGTAATAAGAACCATAATTCAATACATGGTGAAGATGTAATAATTTTTATATGATTTTTCATTGCCAGTCGAATAGCCTCTTCAATGATTTTATTTTTATTTTGATCAATATCTGTATCAAATACACAATATGCCACATCATCATCTTGTAAATCTAATCCCATCTTTTTTATTTCTTTAACCAACGTCTTAACTAGTTTTAACGGGTCGGTGTCATTTCCTCTAGCATATGTAATATTATATGATTTTTTACAATCTTCAAAATTACTAAAATACGTTTTTTCTGTTTTATTTTTGCCCTCTACTGCTATTAATATTTTACTTTTTTTGATTTCTAATTTTTCTTACTCTATCGCCATTAATTCTTCTATTATTCTGCTCTATTCTTTTTCCCATAAATTAAAATCATTTTTTATATAAGGAACTGCTCCATATCTACCAAGCATATATCCTTTTTCTACATTCTCCTCTTTCCTTACAGAAAAATCACTTAGAGGATATAAATCACTTATTCCGTTACTATCATCTTTTTCTGTAAACCATATTTGATCTCTTCTTAAAATATTTAATTTTAACAAATTAGTATCGTGAGTATTAAATATTAATTGGGCACTATTTTTATTTACATCAGGATCATTAAACATCTGCACTATCATTTCAACTAGATAGGGATGAAGACTTTTATCCAATTCATCAACAACTACAACTTTTTTATTATTTATTGCATCTATAATGAATGGAATAAAGCAAAATACAATTTGAGTTCCCATCGATTCTTCTTCGTATGATAATTCAACATCTGAACCTTTATGTTTAAATAAAGCAGTAAACACTTTTGGTTTTTCTTTCATATTCATACCGACTTTAATAAAATCAGGTATTGCTGCTAACACATTATCAGGAACATCAGTTTCTAAAACTTTATAATCTTCTATATTAAAATCAGCTTTTTTCAAAAAATCTAAGGCAAAAGCTTTTAACTCTTCATTATTTTTTAGATATTCTCTTAATGCTAAATCTCTAAGTCCACTTAAGTTATTAAAAGTATTAATATCAGAGCTTAAAAATTGATAAGGGATTTTTGTTTTTTCGTAATTCCAATTTGTTGCCGTTGCAATAAAAAACTTATTTGGCGCATTTTTTTGAGCAATATCATTTAATATTCTTTCATCTTTTTGTGGAAAAGAATATTGATCAGTGTTTGTTCTATCAAAGATCTTCGTTTCTCTTCCATTTGGATAATAATATAAATACTCTTCATGTATTTTATTTGTATCTGCTAAAAAGCCATAAACATATCGTACATCATCGACAATAAACTTAATTTCAAATTCACTTGGTTTATTAATTGTTTCTTCATCAAATTTAAATGGAACAATTGGTAGTTTTGCATTGATATTGGCATTATTTGAACTTCGTAACATAGATATAACCAAAGTAAGTATTCTAAATAAATTGGTTTTTCCAGATGCATTTGCGCCATATATTGCAGCCGTTTTTAAAATCCTTCTATTATTAGAAATAGTATAATTTTCGTCTAAACCACCTGAAGCATTTGCAAGCATACTAAAAGTGACTTTATCTTTGAACGATAAGAAATTTACAATACTAAATTCTAAAATCATATACTTTCCCTCCTTTTCTAATAATAGTATATGCTTATTTTAGGATAATAGCAACATTTTTCATAATTTATTTTTATTTTTTGCAATTTATTTGCAAAAATACAATTTATTTTATTGTATTTGCAGTATTCATCTAATATATTATATTTTAATCTTTGATTTATAAATCTTTTTCACCCATATTTTTAGTTTTATATTTTTGATTTCTAGCATGAATGCTATTTTGATTAGTATACTCTAATTTTCCTTCATCAATTAATGCTTTTATAATGTTAGTAGAAAAATATTGTCTAGACTTAATTTTTAATAATGTTTGAAGTTCTTTTATTGTTTTTGGTTCTACACAACATGTAAGTACTGCTCTTTTCATCTGTTCTAATTTTAGATTATTTCGTTCATTTTGTTGTCCAGCACTGCTTCCTTTTTGTTGTCCACCAACGCTGCTGTTTTGTTGTCCACCAACGCTGCTGTTTTGTTGTCCACCAACGCTGCTGTTTTGTTGTCCACCAACGCTGCTGTTTTGTTGTCCACCAACGCTACTGTTTTGTTGTCCACCAACGCTACTGTTTTGTTGTCCACCAGTGCTGCTTTTTTGTTGTCCACTTTGTTGCTCGTTTTGCTTTATATTTTGCATATTTTGTTGTCCAGCACCGCTTCCTTTTTGTTGTCCACCATCGCTGCTTTTTTGTTGTCCACCACCACTTCCTTTTTGTTGTCCAATATCGCTGCTTTTTTGTTGTCCACCATCACTGCTGTTTTGGTGGCAACTATTATTTCTAAAAATCACTTTGAAACTATCTCTTTCTTCATAAAATTCTGGGTTTGGTAATCCATATTTTCTCATTTCTCTTTTCATCGTTGGTATTCCTGAATGACGATTTTCAATTACGGATCCTTTCTCCTCCAAAATTCGTACAATATTAGGATTTCTAACTTCCATACTAGTTGATGTTCCTAATTTATCTAACCGATTTGTTCCATACAATGTTCCAGGACTTATAATTTCAATTCTATCTTCATACATATTTACAGCAATATATGCATTTTCAGTTTGAGTAGAATAATCTCTGTGAATCAAAGCATTGGCAACTGCTTCCCTCAATGCTTCTAATGGATATTCGCTTTTGTCTTTTCTTTTACCATTAGAATCTATAATCACACTGGTTTTCATGTTTCTTCTTAAAAAATTCATAGTTCCATTTAGCATTTCTTCTATAGTTCCCTCAATACGCTTATTATCAATAAACCTTTCTCCCATTTGTCCAGTGTCTCCTAGTTCAACACCAGGGACAACGACGCAAGCAACAAATAGTTGTGGATAAAATGCCTGTGGATAGTTTCCAAAAGTCATAATTCCTGCTAGAGTGGGATAAATCTGTTTATGATTTGCATCAGTAATTCCACATAATTTCATGCATTCGTCAAAATTATTTTTTGAAAAATTTGGTTTTAAATTTCTTATTTTATTAATATATAAACTTAGTTCTTTCAAATTCAAATCATTGATATCTGCTCTTTTTGTAGGCCTTGTATCTTCAAAAACATGATCATTATAACTTTGTAGAGAATACAATTCATAATCTGTCATAATGTCATCCCTATCACCTACTCGTGTATAAGAACCGTTTTTTATTCCTTTGGGTTTATAATAACATGGTTTCTTGTTTTGGGGTATTTCGTCAAGTTTGACTGCGAGAAGATTTTTACCTTCTAATTCGAATGCTAAAATTTTAGGACGAAGTTTTGGTTCCATAGAATCACTGCACAAATTTGTTACCTGTGTTTGCAAATCGTTCACGTCATAGACTCCATCAATTGAAAATCCTTTGTTTTCATTTATTCCAAATATTATAATGCCACCATATTTATTTGAAAAACTGGAAAACGTATCATAGCATTTTTTAGGGTGTAATGTTACAATTGATGTGAGACTTTTCAATATAGTAAAAA
>UMHA01026496.1_pt1 | contig 18256 bp, 18 predicted proteins | sample 1965401 | NCBI WGS metagenome assembly UMHA01 (sample SAMEA4836085, study PRJEB28245) | human gut metagenome | biome: gut microbiome; material: fecal sample | place: Denmark | collected 2008 | reverse complement strand
TTGTGGAGCTGGCCACCCGTTGGTGCCTCTCCAACGATTTCGTGGATTCTATCATGATGGGCTTCTCAAAGCTCAGCCAGCTGGAACAGAACCTGGCAGCCGTAGAGAAAGGACCTCTCAGTGAGGAACTGACCCTGGCCTGCGACAAGGCTTGGGACATCATAAAGTGCAACGCATACCCCTACTTTGTACCCCCCAAGGGCTCCAAGGGCTCTACCGGCTACACGGGAAGCCTGAGCAAATAAGAGAACATGGAGGAAAACATCTTGAAAAAGATACTTGATGCTCTTGAAAGCGTCCTGAAGATGATCTGCGCGATCCTGTTTATCGGGATCATGCTTCTCATAGCGGCCCAGGTTCTAAGCCGCTATGTGGTGAACAGCCCCCTGTCCTGGTCGGAGCATGCCGCAAGAGCTCTGTTTATCTGGATGATAATGCTATATGCCGGCGTACTGGTCAGAAACAACGGCAATATAGGCTTTGATCTTCTGGCACAGGCTCTGCCGAAATGGCTGGGGGATATCCTGGCAATCATCTGCGACGTACTTATTTTTGCCTTTTCCGCTTACTGGTGCGTCAACGCTGCCAAGCTCTGCGAGAGCCTGAGCAAGCTCACCTTTGCCGACCTGAAGCTGCCCTACAACGCAATTTATTATGCTGAGCCTGTAGGCGCTGCCATAGTTTGCATATTCTGTGTAGAGATTCTTGTAAGAAAGATCGTTGCACTCAAAAAGGACTGGAGGGGTAAATCATGCTGATACTTATTGCGGTCATATTCTTTGCACTGCTGGTTATAGGAATGCCCATAGCATTCTGCATGGCAATATCCGCCGCCTTTGCTATTCTCCTTAATCCTTCCCTCCCCGCAACGGTTATCGCTCAGAAGATCTATACCGCCGTTGACTCTATATCCTTTATTGCCATTCCCCTTTTCATGATGGCCGGTTCTCTGATGAACTCCACCGGCATAACGGACAAGATTATCAGGTTCTTTAAGAATCTTGTGGGACATATCACCGGCGGTCTCGCCCACGTGGTTGTGCTTACCGGTATGCTGATGGCAGGTGTCTCCGGCTCCTCCGTCGCTGACGCAGCTGCTATAAGCACCATCATGGTTCCCCAGCTGGAAAAGAACGGATATGAGCGAGGCTTTGCCGGAGCTCTGATTTCCTCGGCAGGCTCCCTGGGTCCCATCATCCCCCCCAGCATAATAATGATAGTTTATTCCGGTGTTGTATCCATTCCCGTGGGCAAGCTCTTTATGGCCGGTGTAATTCCCGGCGTAATCCTGGGCGTTATGATGCTTGTCTACAGCTACATCTATGCAAAGAGCAAGGGAATGAAGCGCGGTACTTTTGCCGGTTGGAAAGCTGTTGGCAAGAGCTTCCTCTCCTCTCTGGGAGCTCTTCTCATGCCCCTTATTATAATCGGCGGCATAGTCCTCGGCATATGCACCGCTACCGAGTCCGGTATCCTGGCTATCATTTACGGTATTATCTACGGTTTCCTCAGCGGTGAGCTCACCCTCAAAAAGCTGTGGAACAGCATTACCGAATCTATTGCCGGCGCTGCTCAGCCCATGATAATAATCTCCTTTGCCTCTCTGCTGGCTTATGTGCTTACTTTCTACGATCTCGGCACGGTTGTCGGCACGGTGATGAATAACTTCACAAATAACGGCAATATGGTCCTTATCATGATATTCATCATCATCTTTATAGCCGGTATGTTTATTGAGTCCACGGCAATTCTGCTCATGCTGGTGCCGTTCTTCTCACCGCTGATCTCCGTTTACGGATTCGACCCCATACATTTTGCTACCGTCTGCATCATCTCTCTGGTTCTGGGCGGCATCACTCCTCCCGTGGGTATCGTCATGTACGTCGTTTCCAGCGTAACCCATACGGAACTGAAGAGCATTATCAAACACATCTGGCCGTTTATTGCCATATTCAGCATTGGTGTCCTCCTGGTAATCTTCATTCCTCAGGTCTCCACATGGCTGCCCAGTTTTATGGCGTAATGTAAGAATAAGGTCGTTATGAACCTATTCGAATAAAAATACAAAAAAAGGAGAAACCAAAATGAAACGCATTATTGCCCTGCTTCTTACAGTTGTCATGGTTTTCGCCCTCTGCGCCTGCGGAAATTCTTCCGCCCCCGCCGAGGAAGAGAGCGCCCCCGCTACTGAGGATTCCTCCACCGAGGCTCCTGCCGGCGAGACCTATGAACTGAAGTTTGCCTACACCCTCGCAACCGACCACCAGGTGAGCAAGGCCTTTGAGAACTTTGCTGCCGGTGTCAAGGAAGCCACCAACGGTGCTGTCAACATCACCACCTATCCCGCCGGCGCCATGGGCACTCAGCCTGAGAACCTGGAGTCTGTTATGACCGGCGCTCTGGATATGTGCTATGCCGACACCTCCATGCTCCCCACCTATGTCCCCGCATACAATATGATCAACCTGCCCTGGCTCATTACCTCTTTTGATATTGCCGACGAGCTCTTCTACAACAGCGACATCATTGACACCCTTGACGCTCAGCTCTCCGATACCATGAACATGACCGCTCTTGGCTGGTGCTACCAGGGCTTCCGCGCCATCTGCACCAACGTTCCCTGCTCCTGCGCCGCAGACTGCCAGGGCGTAAAGCTCCGCAGCCCCGAGACTCAGATCTATCAGGACACCTTCTCCATGATGGGCTTCAGCCCCGTTGTCATTACCTGGACCGAGTCCTACACCGCAATGCAGTCCGGCGTCGTTGACGGCGTTGACACCATCAAGTCCTCCATCCACAGCTACGGCTTTGACGCTCTGGATAATTCCAATGTCTGGATTTCCAACCACATGTTCTCTTCTGTGGGCATAGTCATAAACAACGACGTTCTTGCCAGCCTGCCTCAGGAGTACCAGGATGTACTGTTCTCCGAGTGGGAGAAGGCTTACACCGCCCTGAATGAAGAGGTAAAGGCTGAGGATGCAAGCTGGCCCGCAATTTATGAGGAAGCCGGCGCCAATGTCACCTACACCGACGATCCTCAGGAGTTCCTGGACATCTTTGCCGACTACTACGAGAAGGACGCTGAGGCCAACGGCTACAGCGATCTTCTGCCCCAGCTGCTCGACCTTATCAACGGAATGAATGCATAAGCATCGCACTTAACTAATAAGGATGCAGTGCGTTAGCACTGCATCCTTATCTCTTAAAACAGGAGGAAGATATATGATTAAACTGGCTTATGGCCTTGGAATGCTGGACGACATGTCGCTGGAAGAATTTGAGGATGCGGCAAAAACCGTCAGTGAAATAGGCTATGAAGGTTTGGAGCCCTCGGTGTGCTCACCGTCCACCATTGACAAGGAAGCGGTTAAGGGTATCCTTGACAAGTACGGTTTGAAGTTTTCCGGGCTCCGTTCCGGCGGACTCTATGACAGGCAGCACGTAAGATTTTCCGACCCCAGCGAAGCTGGACGGAAGCGGGCTGTAGCCCTTATGAAGGAAATGATTGACCTGGCCGGATACTTCCAGTGCGATGTCCTTTTTGGCCGTGTCCAGGGATGGATTCCGGAAAATGAGGATATGGAGACCGGCAAGAGGTATATTGCCGAGTGCGTAAAAGAGTGCACCGAATATTGTGCCCAGTATGGTATTAACTTTGATTATGAGCCCATTAACCGTTATGACATGAACTATAACCATACCACCAGAGAGACAATGGAGTTCGTGGACAAGATTAATAAGGGCGTTGAGCACAAGGTTATGCTGCTCATGGATATTTATCACTCTTTCCTTGAGGACTACCAGATAGGCGCCGCCTTTGTGAGAAGCGGTGAGCTGTGCGGTCATGTCCATTTCAGGGACAGCAACGGAGGGGTCCCCGGTACAGGTATTATAGATTTTAAAGAGGTCATCTGCATTCTGGAGGCAATGGGATATGACAAATGGATTGCCTTTGAAGTAGGGGCCGATTTTTGCGACTACAAGCAGGGTGCCATTGACACATATAATTATATAAAGCCTATTCTCGATTACGCTTACAATGGAAGATAACAGCCATTTGGAGGTACACAAAAATGGACGTAAAGAAAAATGCAAGACTGCGTGAACTGATCAGTCAGCCGGGTATAGTGGTTGCCCCAGGCTGCCATGATGGCCTTACCGCAAGACTCATACAGCAGAACGGTTTTCAGGTGGCATATATGGGCGGTAACGGCACCATGGCCAGCTACCTGGGCATTCCCGACATCGGACTGGGCACCGCCACCGAGATGGTGACCAGAGCCCGTTATCTGGCGGATATCCTGGATATTCCCCTGGTATGCGATGCCGACACCGGCTACGGCGATGTCAGCAGTGTTGTAAGAACCGTAAGAGCCTATGAGGCAGCAGGAGTGAGCGGCATTCATCTTGAAGACCAGGTGATGCCCAAGAAGTGCGGAGCTATGGAGGGCGTGCAGGTGGTGCCTGTGGAGGAGATCTGCGCAAAGATCAGAGCCGCTCTGGAGGCCCGCAAAGATCCCAACTTTATGATAATTGCCCGCACCGACTGCTTCAACACTCTGGGTATCGACGCTTCCATTGAGCGCTGCAAGAGGTTCTGGGACGCCGGCGCAGACATGCTGATGCCGGAAAACTTTGTCACCAGAGAAGATGTGGCCCGGGTGGCCCGGGAGCTGGTAAACTACAAGTCCCCATACAGGGATGACACTCCCGTTGTACTTTATGATGTCTGCGAGTTTACCGAGGGTCAGATATTCAGCAACCAGGAGCTGGAGGAGATGGGCTACAAATTTGTCATCCATCCCCTGGCATCCATTCTTCATGAGGCCCGTACCATGAATAACCTGTATAAGGAGTACAAGAAAAAGGGTACCACCATGGATCTCTTTAAGCAGGGCATCTTTGAAAACCGCCAGGTGTACCAGGATATCCTGGGCTACTCCGAGGCAATGGCACTCAGGGAAAAGTACAAAACCTGACAGACCGGGACGATAAAAAGCATGTCCCGATTTTAAGGGACATGCTTTTCAGAAAACTCCGGTTGACCGGGGACATTTTGGTCACGGCAGCAGCTTGGCGGCTGTGTTCATATCTGTGATCAACACGTCGATAAAGCCGCCGTTGAGAGCGCCGCGGATAGACCTGGCTTTTGCCGGCCCTCCGGCAATGGCAATGACGTTGCTGCAATGCTTCAGATCATTGATGTCGATGGACACCACTCTGTCTGCAACGCTGGTCTTGCATATGTTTCCGTTTTCATCAAAGAAGTTGCCGCATATATCGCCCACGGCTCCGGCCTTGATTATCTCGTCGATAATATCCGGGGGGAAGTGGTAATAACTCTTTTCCAGATGCTCTTGGTTAGGCTCTCTGCCTATACCGACGATGGCGATATCCAATGATTGGGTGGCCTTGAGTATGTTTGCAATTGACGGTTCTTTCTTGATCTCGGAACAAAGCAGATAGGAGTGACAGACAAAGGGCGCGTTTATTATGTATGAATTTCCGCCGTATAAGTTGATCAGGGACTGTGCAAGCAGGTTGGGCTGAAAATTGGCTTCGCTGCAGGCTCCGCCCAGCAGTGTGTACACCTCCAGATCGGAGATCATGCTGTTGGGGGTCAGAAGACCGACCATGGATGAGAGCGTATTTCCCCAGCCGATGCCTATCTTCATTCCACTGTGCAGATAGCGGTCCAAGTGCTTCGCACCTTCTGCGGCCAGCCTGGAAGTCACCGTGTCCAAATCGGTGGAGTTGACGTCCACCAGCTTTACGTACTTTAAATTGTAATGATTTTTAATAGCGTCCTCAAGATTCAAGAGCTTTTTCAGGTTCTTGGTGTCGATAATCTCAATCCTCACCATTCCCTCTTCCTTTGCTTCCATCATCAGACGGTTGAGAGTAACACGGGATATACCCAGCATTTTGGCTATATCAGTATTTGAATATCCCTTTTCATAAAAATAGAAAAGGGCCTTCTGCTTTAAATAATAGCGTTGGTCAGCTGAAATGGACATTGTTGCTACCTCCCGGCAAAAATACATCTGTATACTTTATTTTCATTATAAAAGATATCACACATAATAGCAATAGAAATTGCAAGAAAATATTGTGAGCTTATCAAATGAAAAAAGAAGCTATAACAGCTATGTTTAGAAAAAAAACAAGGCAATTTGCGTGCGCAAGTACACGAATTTGAAAACGCAGATACCCGGCGGCCGGATGAAGCAGACGAGCCAGGTGCAGCCGCACCGGGACCACGGAGCAAGTCAGACTGCGGGCAGCCGAACCAATGGCTCAGCCTGAGAACTACACAGGCCGCGAATACACACGGCAACGGCAATATGCAACGGATATAACAGGAGCAAGCATATGAAAAGAAAGTTGGAACACAGTGAGTTATCGGATCAGCAGGTGATCAGGGGACTTGCCTTGGCCAATGGCGGGGCATATGGCATGGAGGCCGGTTCTCAGTCTGTTTCGATAAAACAGAAGAAAAAAGACAGGGTCGCCATTATTGTAAGCGCCTGTGCAGGCTATGAGGCCATGCTTGGTGCAGTGCTGGGAGAGAACCTGGCCGACGCGCTGGTTTTAGGTCCTGATCTGGACCCGTATTCAATAATGCGTACCGCCATATCGGTCAACTATGGAAAAGGAGTCCTTTTCATTTGCAGCAATGAGGAGCAGGAACGAGAGAGCTTCCTGTCCGCCGGAGGGCTGCTGGACGAGGCCGGTATCGACTGCGAGGTGGTTTATGCCTGGGACAATATTTCTCCGGGAGGAACCAACGATGTGAGCCTGCGCAAATCCAGCGCGGGAGTGTTCTTCTGCACGAAAATAGCAGGCGCTGCTGCTGCCAGCGGTCTGTCCCTGAAAGAGATATACAGGACGGTGAGAGAGGCCAGAAATTATACAAACAGCCTGAGCGTCTGCGTCGGTAAAGGCAGAACACTGGCCACGGCAAATTCTCTGTTTGAGCTGCCGGATGAGGCTGAACTTGATATTGGTATGGCCGGGAATGCGATAGAGAGAAACCTCAATCTCAGATCGGCAGAAGAAGTCGTGAACCGAATGGCGTATCATTTGATACTGGCCTCCGGAATACGCATTGGCGATGAAGTGTGCACCTATGTGAGCGGATTTGGCGGCACGAGCCTGTCCGACCTTGCACAGATAAATTTCTACCTGAAAAAGAAACTGGAAGAGAAAGGTATTAAAATACACGACATGGTAATAAACCCGGCGTCCTCAAAGTTTAATACGCTTGGGGCTACCATTTCCATCATGCAGGTGGACGATAGAATAAAAAAATATTACGACATGCCGTGTGATTCACTTTATTTCAAGAAAAACTGAAGAGGACACCAAGGAGATAATAACATGCTGATTACATCCAAAGAACTTTACAAGCTTGCCAGGGCAAAGAATTTTGCTTTTCCCGCCGCAAATTTTGTTGACCAGCTTTCCGCCTCCGCATACGTTGAGACGGCAGAAGAGCTTGACCTGCCTCTGATCCTCGCTTTTGCGCAAGTCCATCAGAGCTATCTCTCTTATGACGAGGCCATAGCCATTGGCAACTACTATGCGAGAAAAGCAAAGGTGCCTGTTGTGCTGCACCTTGACCACGGCACTGACAAAGACTTTATCTTTAAAGCCATTGACTCCGGCTTTACCTCCGTTATGATCGACGCGTCCTTTGAGAGCCTGGAAGAGAATATAAGGAGAACAAAGGAAATAGTGAAGTATGCCCATCTTCGCGGGGTGACTGTGGAAGCCGAGATAGGCCATGTGGGAGAGGGCTCTCAGTATGAGGCCAAGGACAGCAGCAACAATATCTACACCACTGTGGAAGAGGCAAAGACCTTTGTGGAGAATACGGATGTGGACTCCCTGGCGGTCTCGATAGGTACTGCCCACGGAGCATATAAGGGGACTCCGGTTATAGACTTCCAGCGCCTGGCGGAGCTCCGGGCTGCGATTGAAACTCCGCTTGTCCTCCATGGCGGTTCTTCCTCCGGGGATGAAAATCTCCACAAGTGCGCGACCGGTGGCATAAGCAAGATAAATATATACACCGACTTTGTTCTGAGCGCTTACAAAAAGCTGCAGGAGAGAGAATGCGGTGATTATTATGCGGTTCGTCAGGCAATGAAGGACGGCATGAAGGAGTGCCTGAAGCATTACTACAAATTGTTTGATACCGAAAAATACAAGGCATGAGAGGAAAAGAACAATGGGGAAAATAAGAGCTCCGTTTTTGATCGTAAATCCCAAATCCTATCTTTACGGTGAGGAGAGCTTAAAACTCGCCAAAGCGGCAGATTTGGCTGCCAAGGAGACCGGCGTGGAAGTGCTGTTCACCTGCCCCTTTGCAGATCTGCGCTATATCAGGGAAAATACAAAGTATGTTGTGGTCACTGCCCAGCATATGGATTCTCTCAGACCCGGACGGGGTATGGGACATGTACTGCCCGAGTCACTGAAAGCGGCAGGAGCAGAGGCTGTGTTTCTGAACCACGCGGAAAACCCGCTTACATTATGTGAACTGGCCAAATGCATAAGCAGGGCAAAGGAATTGAACATGAGCACTGTGGTATGCGCCGACTCAGTGACTGAGGCTTTGGCTGTCGCAAAGCTTGGCCCGGACATTCTGCTGTGCGAACCCACCGACCTTATCGGAACCGGCCATGTGGCTGACAACAGCTATGTTATCCAGGCGACCACAAGGATAAGGGAGATCGACCCCAACATTATGGTCATGATAGCCTCCGGAGTAACTACTGCGGAGGACGTATACAATGTCATAAGGCTGGGAGCGGACGGCACCGGAGCCACAAGCGGAATACTTAAAGCGCCGGATCCCGGACTGAGAGTCATGGAAATGGCTAAGGCTATGGTTCAGGCTGTAAAGGACAGAAAACATCAGGGGGAATAAAAATGGGCGTATATAAAGAACAACTGAATCTGCAGTCCCATGGGGGAAGCCCATCATACATAAATATTACCCAGCAGGTAAAAGAGGTAATTGAGAGGAGCGGCATCAAGGAAGGCATATGCGTTGTCATTTCGCCCCACACTACATGCAGCGTATTTTTTGAAGAGTACGTACATGACCATGTGGATAACGGTGACGACTTCCTCCAGGCAGACTTGAACGACGTGCTGGATAGGATTGTACCAAAGCAGCTGGATCCATCCCAGTACCACTATCCCGGGCCGGAGCATTTTGCTGCGGTAAAGTCGTGGCCGAATGCCGCTGCATATCTGCCAAATGACGATATCAGCGACCTGTATAACGGTGACGCCCATCTTCGGGCAACAATACTCGGCTCCAGCCAGACCTTTGAGGTGGCGGAAGGAAAGCTTGGCGTAGGCGTAACAGGTTATGTATATTTTGTCGACTTTGACAGAACCCACCCCAGAAAGAGAAAGTGCAGTGTAATCGTAATTGGGGAATAAGGGAAAATTTTGATATCTCTTCTTTACTTTTCACTCCTATAAGTTGTGCCTCCCGGAATCGTTCCGGGAGGCAGGATCCGTGTGCTGAGAGACTTTTATATTTGATTGGAGCTTTCTTCACTGCCTTTGGCAATGGGGAAGCTTTTTTTATGCAAAAGACAGAGAACGAAAATGCGGTTAAAAACTTCTCCGAAAGCATGGCAGCAAAAAAGCTCTCCGCTTTGCGGCGGAGAGCCGTAAAAAATCGATTGAATGAAACCCGGTTATAACTATCGGAAGCCTTTAACTGCAATCCGTAGACACAAAACATGGCTGCAGAAAGAAGGGAAATATGAAAAGACTGTAATCCGGAGGCGGCCTCAAAATTCAGTCTAAGTTTCCAGGGGCCTTGTGACCTTCACTTTCAGGACCGGCTGCATGTTTTTGTATGGCGGCAAAGGAGACATCACTTATAACATGCTCAATACGGCAGGCATCTGCAGTGGCTGTCTTTTCATCCACACCAAGACGCATGAGCAGACTGGATAAAACGGTGTGCCGTGTGTACATTTTCTTTGCCACTTCCAGTCCGGCCTGGGTAAGATGCAGGGAACCGTCCTTGTCTGCGCTTACGTAGCCGCCATTCTTTAAAGCCGTCATGGCCCGGCTGACGCTGGGCTTGGAATATCCAAGATATTCGCTCACATCTATGGAACGGACACTGGGATTCTTCATGGAGAGAATATATATGCTCTCAAGATACATCTGTCCGGACTCGTATAAGTTCATGAAAAAAGCCTCCCCATAAAGGAAAATAAAACATTTATTGTACACTAACACAAAATTTGAAACAGTGCAAGCCGCAGCCGAATTTTAGGGCTTGACAAAAACGGACTTAGATAGTATATTAACAGCAGGTTAGCGATAGCTAACCATAAAAAATACAAAGAAGTTAGCGTGCGCTAACTTTTATAAGGCGGCAGATAGCATATGTTTCTCTATACACGAGGCAATCCAACCGCGGCAAAGCCCGGCTGGAACAGACGGTAAGATTTTCAGGGGACGCGGTAAAAGGTTGAGAGAGGCCAAGAGCAAGGCTTTGTACAGCCGCCGCAAATCACAGTGAAGGCAGGTGAAGTATATGACATTAAGGAATGGAGAACCGGGGAAGGAATATGTCATCCAAAGTGTAAGCACAGGGGATGGGGAGCTGGATGCCTTCTTATTTTCCCTGGGCTGCTACAGCGGTGAGAGCGTCACCGTGATATCACAGCTTCACTGCGGAAGCGTGGTGTCCATTAAAGACGGCAGATATAATATTGACAGGCAGCTGGCCGAGTCAATAATTATCTGAAATATTTGGCTGCGCCAGGCAGCCATCTCTTTTGACAGCAAGTTAGCGTTAGGTAACTAAAAGCGGCGCAGCCGACTAAAAACAGGGAGGAAAAAAATGAGAATTGCGATGACCGGCAATCCAAACTCAGGAAAGACAACCATGTATAACGCTCTTACAGGGCGGAACGAGCGAGTGGGCAACTGGGCCGGAGTGACTGTAGAGAAAAAGGAGCATCCCGTCAAGGCCCTTTGGCACGGCGGAGCGGAGGAAATTATAGCGGTGGATCTGCCAGGTGCCTATTCAATGTCACCCTTTACCTCTGAGGAGAGTATTACCAGCTCCTATGTGAGAAACGAGCGTCCCGATGTTATAATCAACATAGTGGACGCCACCAACCTCAGCCGCAGTCTATTCTTTACAACCCAGCTGCTGGAACTGGGTATACCGGTTGTCGTAGCTTTGAACAAAAACGACATTAATGAGAAAAAGGAAACAAAGATTAATGCCAGGGCCTTGGAGGCAAGGCTGGGCTGCCCGGTCATCAAAACAGTGTCCACCACGGGTGAGGGACTGAAGGAAGTGGTTCATACTGCTGCCGCCCTTAGGGGAAGGGGACAGCGGGCTCCCTACAGCCAGGGCGATATAGACCTTACCGACAAAAAGGCTGTGGAAGCAGCCGACCGCAGGCGCTTTGACTTTGTAAACGCTCTGGTATCCCAGGTGGAGAGTCGAAAGGTATTTACCAGGGATAAAAATTTCGGAGACAATTTAGATGATATTTTAACCAACCGCTGGCTGGGCCTGCCTATTTTTGCGGTGGTAATGTTTCTTGTCTTCAACATTTCCCAGGCCAGTTTCGGCCCGCTGCTGGCCGATATCCTGGTGGGCTGGATTGAGAATTTCCAGGGCTGGGTAGCAGGTTTGGTGGAAAACGCCTCGCCGCTGCTCCAGGCTCTGCTGGTGGACGGAATCATCGGCGGCGTAGGCGCCGTGGTTGGCTTTTTACCCCTGGTGATGGTGATGTACTTCCTCATAGCGCTGCTGGAGGACTGCGGCTATATGGCCAGGGTATCTGTGGTGCTTGACCCTATATTCAAGAAGGTAGGCCTGTCCGGTAAGTCGGTCATCCCCTTTATTATCGGAACCGGATGCGCCATCCCAGGAATAATGGCCTGCCGTACCATACGCAATGAGAGGGAGCGCAGGGCTACCGCCATGCTTACACCCTTTATGCCCTGCGGTGCAAAGCTGCCGGTCATTGCCCTGTTTGCCGGGGTATTTTTCAGTGACGCCTCCTGGGTGGGTACTCTGATGTATTTTGTGGGTATCCTGCTCATTTTCCTGGGCGCCCTGATGGTAAACAAGATAGCCGGATACAAAAACCGCCGATCCTTCTTTATAATGGAGATGCCGGAGTATAAGCTGCCCTCTCTGAAACGGGCCTTCATTTCCATGTGCGGCCGTGGCTGGGCCTACATAGTCAAAGCCGGAACAATCATTCTGCTGTGCAATACCGTTGTACAGCTGATGCAGAGCTTTACCTGGGATTTCCAGCTGGTGGAGGAGGGCATGGCCCAGACCTCTATCCTGGCTTCCATTGCAAGTCCCGTGGCAGTACTGCTTGTTCCCCTGGGCTTCGGCGTTTGGCAGATGGCTGCCGCCTCCGTCACCGGCTTTATAGCAAAGGAAAATGTTGTGGGCACTTTAGCTGTGTGTTATGGCATTACCAACTTTATTGATACTGAGGAGCTCGTGCTGGTGGGCGGAGCAAATGAAGTGGCCGCAATTTTTGGCTTGACCAAAGCTGCCGCACTGGCCTGCCTGATGTTTAACCTCTATACGCCTCCCTGCTTTGCGGCCCTGGGCGCAATGAACTCTGAGATAAAAAGCCGCAAGTGGCTCTTCGGCGGAATATGTCTCCAGCTCTGCACCGGCTATACGGTGGCCTTCCTGGTCTATCAGGCAGGTACCCTCATCAGTACCGGCAGCGTGGGTACCGGCTTTGTGGGCGGCCTTGTCGCCGTGCTGATAATGGTGGGAATTGCCGTGTATCTTATGAATAATTCCGATAAAAAGCTGAGAGAAGAATATGCCTTCAGCGGTGCAAAGGCATGATGACGGATCTGCTGGTAATTGCTGTCCTGGCACTGATCCTGGGCGGAGCATCTGTGTATATTTACAGAGCAAAGAAAAAGGGCCGGAAGTGTATAGGCTGTCCCGACGCTCCAATATGCGGCAAGAACTGCGGAAGCTGCAGCGGTTGCTGCTGCAATAACGAACAGGGGCCAATAAAAAAGTAAGGGAAAAAGGATAAAGTCAGATCATCTCTCCAAAGGGGAGACGATCTGACTTTAAGTCATGTTGCCCGGGCAAAACCCTCATGCCATCAGGGGCTATGGTTCACTGACCTTGGGAGCAGGTTGGGGCGGGGCGTCCAGATCCAGAATATATTTGCCGCAGGCATTTATTATGGTAGTGTCCCCATAACCAAAGACACGATTTTGCCGTATTCCATAGCTCTGATGTATATGGCCGTGAACAAGGTAGCGTGGGTGGAATTTGTCCATCAGCGGCATGAAGACCTCAAAGCCTCGATGGGGAAGATCGTCCTGATCCCCAAAGCCCCTCACCGGAGCATGGGTCAGCACTATGTCCACGCCGCCGCTGCGTCTGAGCTTCAGCCGCAGCCTGTTTATGCGACGCTCCATCTGCCGCTCGGTGTACTGATAGGGGCCGCCGTTATACAGCATGCTTCCTCCCAGTCCTAGGATGCGCAGCCCACCTACAGTGACCAGCTTGTCATCGATACACAGGCATCCCTCGGGAGGACGTCGCTCATAGCCGGTGTCATGATTGCCGTGGACGTAAAGCAGAGGGCGATTGGCCATGGTTACAAGGAAAGTGAGATACTCCGCCTTCAGGTCGCCGGCGGAGAGTATCATATCTATTCCTTTCAAATTGCCTGGACGGTAGTAATCCCAAAGGAATTTGTCTTCTTCATCGGAGATCAGGAGTATCTTCATAGTTGTTTTTCTTCTTTCTCCGGGGGTATGCTGTCCCGGTATATACCCAGCAGACGCACGGTGTCCCTGGCCTTGGGAATAAGTTGGTCAAAAGAGGGAATGCTGCCGTCTACATTGTCGCAGAGCCAGTCCATTGTCATTATTTCTTCGGGAGTGAGAGGGCGGCTGCTGTCATTTTTTACCTGGCCTTGCTGGTCTACTATCCTGGTGTAGAACGGCTCTATTGTGCCGTCAATAATGCCCTGCTTCAGAATCTCCGCCAGGCTGCGCACTCCGTCCGGCAGAGTATCGCTGAGCTGTACGTCTATAACGCCGCTCTTCATACCCCACCAGTAATTTATAGCTTTGCTGGGGGGGACATTTGCCCAGCTCCCATTGAAAATGCTTAAAACGATTTGCTCATAGAGTTTACCCCAATTCCAGCAGGGCACAGCCAAGGGAAGCATGGAGCCGTCCTCCTGAAGCCGGTATGTGCCCCATTCCAAAGCCCAATGGGGATTGCTGGAGTTGGTGGCGTCCCGGTTGGAAATGACAGTTATGCCGTCGTTTATCAGCTCCCGTACGGGCTGGGGCTCCACACAGGACCAGCGCAGCTTGATTTTGGCCCGGGGATTGGTCAGCTTAACGCCCAGAGCAAAGGCATTTATGCTGGCAGGCTCGCCAATAATTGGGTAGTTTGAGACATAACCGATTATATCCTCTTTGGCCATGGCCCCCGCTATTGCACCGGTGATAAACTTACCCTCGTATATGCGGCTGTAGTACATACGTACCCCGGCATAGGGCAGGGAGAGGGAACAGTTGAGCACCTTCACATCCGGATATTCGGCGGCTATCTTACGGCAGTCGGCAATCATCAGAGGCGTAGTGGCAAAAATTAACTTTGCTCCCTCCTGCACCGCCTTCTCCATGGCGGAGTAGTAGTCCTTGTCAAAGGCGTTGTAGAGCTTTATGCTAACCTTGCTGCCCAGCTTTTCTTCCAGGTATTCCCTGCCATGGTCGTGCGCCCGTGTCCACACGCTGTGCTTGGGGTCGAAGCCGTATATAAAGGCCAGGTCAATATGGTCACTGTGTCCGACGCTGAGAAGCTTTGCCAAAAATCCCCGGTCTTTTTCCTCCGGCTCGGTGCTTACGGCTATAGCTTCCTGGGTCTTAGCTTTTATGTCAGGCCATATACTGTGGAGCTTTTTCACCAGATCCGTAAGAGGCAGCTCCTTTATCTCGGAAAAACTGAAGGTTTCCAGCCAGATGAGCATGGCTTCCGCCGGGGTGATTTCCAATTTCTCAGTGTTCACTTTTTCAAAAGCCTGGATAAAACGTACGTACCCGGCGGAAAAGCTGCGTCGGTCACGTTCCGACCAGACCTGATCCTCATCCATGCCCAGAGCTGCCTGGAGACGGGCATACCAGCCCCTGTGTCTGAAGGCAATACCGTAGAGCCTGGAGAGAGAATAAAAATGCATGAATTCATAGTACATCTGGACGGCGGGATCATTGCTGTATTCGGGAACAAGCCGGGTAACTCTGGCGGAGATAACCGGAGCACCGTAGCTTTTCATCACGCTGACCCGCTTATTCCCCTCTTGGACATAAAAGCGGCCCATGTACTCGAAACAGTTGATAGGATCGGTTATGCCCGTATCGCTGAGGTGAGCGTCGCACAGAAGCATCCATTTACAGGCAAACTCGCTGTCTGCCGACAACAGTGGCATGAAGTTCCCTGCAAGGGCCGTGGTGCGCCCGGAACTCTTGGTTCCGGCCACAAGATCCAAAGGTATATTTATGATCCCCAGATCCATCCTGGCGGTAATGCTGCTCTCGTCAAGGATCTCATCCAGTACGGGCAGATAGGGATAGCCGCCTCGGGCTACTGCAATCCGATAATATTTCTGCCCGGCTTTGAGGGCCTTCCCGTATTGCTCCACGGTCTCTGGACGCATTGTTTCCTCCTAGTCCCCGCCTGCACTGAGGCGGCATAAAAATCTTATCAAATTTATATCCGGCGATAGTTTAGCATCTGCCATGCCATTGAGTCAAGTAAATGAAAAAGAGAAGAGCTACCGCTCTTCTCTTTTTACATCAGTTTTACAAATAAGGCCGCACCGCCGCACACAGCTGTTCTTCCTGGGCTATCAGCTTTTTGGCGATGTCCTTGGCTTTTTCTTCCGCTGCCTGGTACTGGTTCAAATAGCGGCTTAGGGACTTGACTCCCATGTTGCAGCCGTCGGTTATCAGATCGGCTATTGTTTGATCCGACTCCTTCATAACAAGTTTGACGTTGGTTTTTATCCATGACATGCTCTTTGCCACGGCGCAGGGCTCTTTGCCTTCGTCCTGAAAGCGGTGGAGCTGCTCCTCAATGTCGCAGCCAAGCTGCTCGTGGCGTACCTTGCAGTCTACCAGACTGCGCTTTAAAAGCTCGGAGCGGGTGTAGTCCAGCACCTCGTCAATGGAACTCACTCCCATCTTGATCCCGGAATCACACTCCCTGAGCAGCTTTATGGTATCCTGTTCTATCAATTGACAACCTCCCTTGTATCATCGGCGGACAGAGAAGCCCGGCTTCCCGGCGGTGACGCTTCCCTGAACGAAAACTCACAGACTGCATGGGGGTCTGAAAAGATATGGCCCGGATGCGCCACCTGTCCGACAATGCTATATACAATTAGTATAGACAGAGAGATGCAAATTAACAGAAGGGAATTTTTTCTTTTAATCTTTTAAACCCGTACTATCTGAAGACAGACGGACTTATGGATGGACAATATCCAGTTCAGGAGCTTTATCACGATACTTCCTGAGGATCGACTCATCTGAAACATCCGTTACCAGATGGCGCATTTTTCCCAATTCCGCCGCCTGATAGAAAGCCCGGACACCGAATTTGCTGGAATCGGCCATCACATACCAGTCGCTTGTCCACTGAGGGATGGCGCGGGACACGTAGGTGCTGAGCATATTGTTCACGGTCAGACCGGTGTCGGGATCAATTCCTACACCACTGGAAAAAGCCTTGCCCACGAATATTCCGCTGGTAGTGGCCTGAAGATTGGAATCGCTGGTGGCACAAAGCCCATCAGGAGTCATGATTATCTCACCGCCCAGCAGGATGATATCTTCCACGTAAGGCTTGAGAATAGTGACAGCGGAGACATTGTTGGTTATTACCGATATCCCCTCCACTTCCTTTATCTTTTCAGCCAGTGAAAGACATGTCTTCCCGGAACCCAAGAAAATAAAATCTCCCGGACAAACATATGCTTTCGCCAGATCGGTGAGTATATCTATCCTTGCCGGTATAGTCACTCCCGAATGCCTGATCTCAATCTTTTGCGGTGCCTCTACAAGGATGGCACCGCCGTGAGTGCGTTTGACAAAGCCCAGCTGCTCCATTTCGTCAAGATCTTTTCTGACAGTAACAACGCTGACCCCCAGATAATCCGATAGTTCTCTGGTGGACGCGGCGTTATTTGTGGACAAGTACTCTCTGAGCTTTATAAATCTGTCGTGCTTCAACACAAATATTCCCCCAAATCCGGCAGCTTTTTAAGCTCTGTTATAAGTTGAATTATACGGTTTAAAAAGAAAAAAAGCAAGGGAAATAGTTGAAGATAGAAAACATGTTTGCATCTATAATCCCCTTTTTGCTTCTTACTTGCTTATATTTACTGGCTTGTTTGACTTGGAAAGCAATGCGAAATGAAAGCAAGAGCTTTCTTTACATTTTCCTCTGCATTACCACCTTTGTGCCACATTTCCAACGTATAGGGGCCAAGGTAGCCCAGCGCCTCCATATGGGCAAAAACAGCGGGAAAGTCCACGCAGCCGCTTCCAAAAGGAATTCCCTTAAAGCGGGTGGGACTGTTCCCTTCACGCAGAGTCTCTTTCACATGTACTGCCACGGTGCTGCTGAGGCCAAGACTCAGCTCTTCAAAAACATCGTTTTCCTTCCAGGCGGACAGATTGCCCATATCTGGGTACAGGGCCAGCCAGGGACAGGGCAGCTGCTGTTTGAGCTTCAGGCATTTTTTTACACTGCACATAAAAGGGGTGTCCATAGTCTCCATGGCCAGCATGACCTGATGGGTCGCGGCCATGCGGCAGGCTTCTCTCATCCCATCTGTAAATAGCCTCATGCTGTCTGATGTTGAGGGTTCATAATAGACATCGTAGCCTGCAAGCTGAATCACGGATATTCCAAGCCTTTTGGAGAAGAGAATGGCCTTTTCCATTATTTCAAGAGCCATTTTCCGCCTGCCGCTGTCGGCGCTGCCAAAGGGAAAGCGTCTGTGGGCACTGAGACACAGGGACTGCATTCCCAATCCCGTTGAGCGCAGCTCTTCTCCAAGAGCTTGCTGTCTGTCAGCCGTAAGATACAGCCTGGAGATTTTTTCATCAGACTCGTCAACGGATATTTCCAGATAATCAAAGCCAAGTTTTTTGGCAGACATAAACT
>UMHA01059280.1_pt1 | contig 18485 bp, 16 predicted proteins | sample 1965401 | NCBI WGS metagenome assembly UMHA01 (sample SAMEA4836085, study PRJEB28245) | human gut metagenome | biome: gut microbiome; material: fecal sample | place: Denmark | collected 2008 | reverse complement strand
ACTGTGGAATATAGTCGGCAAGATGGAACAAAATTTCAAACGACCTATATGCACCTTTCACAAATCGGTGTAAAAAAGGACGATATTGTAAATGCTGGACAGCAGATTGGTGTTTCGGGCAATACCGGGGATAGTACTGGACCACATCTGCACTTTGAAACAAAAGTTCTGAAACAAAATGGTGAATGGCAGAGATTCAATCCGGCACTATATCTTGCAGAACTGGAGGTAAGAGGTAATATGCCAGTTTCTCTTGACAAGAATGGTAAGGATTACCTGGCAGAAGTACGCTCATCCATGTCTTTGGGAAGCGGTCAGACAGGAAATCAATTGCAGCAAGACCAAAACATGAGATTGTTGGCAAATATAACCAATTCTAACGACCCAAACAAATGGCTTGCCTACCTAATGCAGCAGAATGGAGAACAAGCCACTGGGCAAGATATGTTCTCTGAATTGATTTCCTCAATGTTCAAAGCTGCCTTAGGTCTTGTCATGAAGATTAAAGCCGATGAAGTAGCCGACAAGATGGCTAATAACAATTCACAAATAGAAGCCAATGGTCAAACCCAAGAGGATAATAATGTTGTGAAACGTGACAGGGAAACTGTAGATGTGAAAGCATTGCAGCAGAGGGCAAGCGTAAACTTTGACACAGAATGCCCTGAACAACAGCAGTCCAACGGACAGCGTTTGGCTTAACTATATAAGTGATAATAATATAAACATATAAATATTAAGACAATGATTAAATTGAACGCAACAGTTTGCGGAAACATCGTTAGTTCCGCAGAAGAAAAGACGGCAAATGATGGCAGTAAGTTTATTTCTTTTGCCATAGTAACAGCAATGCAAGGTAGTGACCAAACTGTTAAGGAATTGCATATTAATGTCTCAGCACCTTTTAATGCCGAGACGATGAAGCACTATTCTACTGGTCGAAGAGTCACTGTTAATGGTGTTGTACACATAAGAAAGAACCAGAATGTTGAGTACTGGAACATGCGCACCGACAAGGAGGCAGAGTTTAATGAATCTACAGTACCTGACCGCTTGGAGGGCAGTATGGAGTTCTTGGGTAAGATTGGTAAGAAGGGTATCGAAGACCGTAAGAGCAAGAAAGGTAAGGACTTTCAGACTTTTTCTGCTTTCTCTTCTGACAAGAATGGAGAGAACCGTGAATTTACATGGGTAAACTTCGTTGTTCTCAATCCTATCCATGCAGACTATTTCGCAGCTGAGAAATATGTCGAAGTACATGGAGACCTACGCTTGAATGTTTACAAGAGTAACTTGCATATAGAATGCTCAGTAAAATCTGTTGCAGCTTGGGATGTTAGCAAGAAGGAAGATGGCACAGCAGCGCAAGCACAGCAGTAAGCACCTTATCATATCCTTTGGCTATGTAGTAGGGGTGTTGTCACTTGGAACAATAACAGCAGCATATCTGTTATTATCCAGAAATAAATAGTTAATAAATTATGAAATGGCATCAATGTATAGTTGGTGCTATTTCTTTCTTGTAGAAATGATTATGGCAAAACAAAAGACAAAGAATATTATGAACCGCTTTTTGCAGGGGTGGCAACAAATCTTTGGCGGTGACAGACAGGAAGATGTACAGAACAAGTTAAAGCCATTTCCTCAGAACCATTATTTTCGTCCTGAGGAGTTGGATTATCTGTCAAAGAACAGAAGCTTGACCACAATCGAGAAATGGGCGGTAGCTACTGGCAAATGGGCTTTTGAGCAAAGCAAGGATAAATTCTCTGATTGCAAGTATGCTTCTGTAAAATGGCAGGACGGTCTTATGGCAACATGGGTTGATGGAAGAATCATCCCAGACACACCAAGCAGACAGGCTGAGAAGTTGGCTCTCCTAAAAGAAGAATGTTTCGAAATACCAGATAAGTATGAGAAGGTTATCACCAATTACGAGGCAAGCCGTCTTGTGGGCAAATATTTCCACAATGGAAATGATGTTGTCAAGGTGGAAGACTACGATAAAGGTCATCTGATTGGCGATATTCCAAAATTAGTGTTGCGCCGATGGGATAAAGACAACTTCATGGAGAAAAGTGAAAAGATGGAATATGCCGATTTCAAGAATGAGATTGGCAAAAGTTTTGTTGTCTTGAACGATACCGACATAAAGAAATTTGAAAAGCATTTGAATAATGTAGAACAAGGCAAGAAGCAATTTGCCAAGGTCCTGAATTACATCCGTGAATCTTATCCACCAGTCTTTGGTGGGACTCTGCCTTTGGAAATGCAGAAAGTGCATGAAGTCAAAGCTTTCGATGGTAAGGTCATACCTGCATCTTGGTCTTTGTCTGACGGAATCACATTAAAGGTTGGCGTTTATACAGACAACTCCAATAAGAAAGACAATGTGATTGTCAATGAAGACAACGCTCATAAGTATAAGACTATTTTGGACACATTAGGTAAGGTCATCAAGCAGGAGCAAGAGAACGGCATTATCTATTCGTTGGTATCTGTCCTTGGAAATGATGTTGGCGAGAACAAAATCTACGCAAAGGAGAATAATTCGGTAATTTTCCCTGCCAACGAAGGGAATGTTAATGCGATTGTTGCTACAAAGGATGGCAGAGTCATACCGTTCGACATCAATACCCATCAAGAAGTTCCTTTGGATGCCAACGAACCAGGATTTTTACTTGTCGCTATGCAGAGTGAGGGCAATATGGTACGTCAGAAACTGCGTGATACTATAAGTATCCCTAAGATGAAGGACTATATAGAGTCTATGAGGGATAAGGAGGAGTTGCTTTCTGGTGACTGGGATTTGATACCTTCAAATACCACTGTTGATAAGAAGCTTTGTGAAAAGGAAAGATACGAGGAGAAGTTTCATGCCTATACACATAGCTCTTACTCTATGTCACCTGAAGACCGTAATGAAATGATTGCGGACTTGGAAGCATCGTCTTTAGCATTTCATACGGAAATGAAAAAGATGATCGATGCTTACAACAGCCATTCATATTCATTTGATGAAAATGACGTGAGAAAGTTGGAGCAGTTAGATGCCATACTTGGCTTCAATAACAATCATCAAGCGGTACGTCACCACAAAGTAAACCAACCCCAAAACCTTACAGCCAACGAAGCGGCGTTAAGAGATGCCCTTGTGGATAAAATGAAGAAAAATGGTATGGATGTCATCACTGATGCCGATGAAGCCTATAAGGTACATCAAGAAGCTTCTCATGAAGTGAAAGAAATGGGAAGTCGTGTCTTTAAAAGAATGGATGCGATAGGTAAAGAACTTCAAGGTCGAACACTTACAGATTCTCAAAAAACTGTAGTAGATGTATTTAGTGGCAAAGCCAATAACATTTCCTTTGTTGCTAAGAGAATGGATGGCGAAAAAACTATAATGATGCGCCAAGGTAACGAGTTGCAAGCTGGAACAAAACATAGCGTTTTTGTGCATTTCAACACGAAAAAGGGATTCATTACTTCTGACGATATTCTACTTATACCAGAAATCATAGAGAAAGGAAATGTAACACCTTCTACAAAAGGAAGACTTGAATATAAGTATATCAATCCTTCTGACAACACAACATATAAAGTTGTAACAGAAGTAAAGAAAGGTCATGAAATTTTTAATGATTTCTATACAAATAAAAAGGTTCGTCCGTCTGTCACGTCCAGTCTCAGTAATGAGGCAAACACGAACTTAATCGCACACAACAACAACGGTCAAACCTTTTCGGATGCAAAGGTACAACAAAATGACGAAACGACCAAGAAAGATGACCATAAATTAAGTGAGTTTAAGACTTCTAAAGGCGAAATTTGGGGATTCACAACGGATGGCAAGATCTATCTTGACCCAAGTGTGGCAAACGCCGAGACTCCAATCCATGAGTACACTCATATTTGGGCTGATGCCATTCGTGAGAACAATCCTAATGAATGGAGTAATATCGTGAATTTGATGAAAACGACTACCTTATGGGGGCAAATTAAGAAAGACTATCCGGAATTGAAGACCGAAGATGAAGTTGCTGATGAGGTATTGGCTACCTACTCTGGCAAAAGAGGTGCCGAAAAACTCCGTAAGGAAATGTCTCGTATGACCAATCACGGCAACATGACAGAAAAGGCTGCTGCAAGGTCTTTGGGACGTATGGAGCATATTTTAAATAGATTTTGGAAAGCCGTTTCCGATTTCTTGCATATTCATTTCACCTCAGCTGAGAATGTAGCCGACCGACCGTTAAAAGACCTCCTCGATGGTATTGACCCACGTGTTTACATCAAGGGCGACAAACGAATAGGAAATGGTGAATCCGTAGATGTTCTGCCACTCAGAGAGCAGAGAGGACAGCAAACTTCTGAAACTCGATTTATTGATCCTCTGCTTCTCAAAGCAAAGACAGATGGCAGATGGCATACCCAGGAGCACATGGAAAAGAAAGTATATAAAGAATACGGCTCCATACTGGCAGCCTCCAAGGGATTGACTGTTTCAGATAACGGTAATGAGTCTGTACCTATGGATATGAGCGGACATAAATATTCAGGAACAACAGCAATGATGTTGAATATAGCAAGTCGCAACCTTGGATATGAAGTTCCTGTCTTCCTCAACTTGGCAACGATGAATGCCAACGGTATTCGTGTAAATGAAAATGCTGTAGCTATTCCGGTTATAACAAAGAATGGCGTTGAGAATGTCTATAACATTGACCAGACAGATTATCCGATGAAGCATCCTCAGGAGTACAGTAACATGAAGCTCAACCAAGTTCTTGAATCCCGGTTATCATCGGAGAATAAGGATGCCATTGAATCGTTGGTAAATAACAATAGATTTACCACCAAAACATCCTTTGACTCTTCTGTTGGTTCCGCTTCCTATTCCGCTATTGACAACACTATACATGTTGCGCCTGTAGGAGAATATGATAAGAAGGATGGCTTCTTGCAAGACCTATCTGAGGGGTTAGTTATGAGAACAAGAAAATCAGAACCTGTATCTTCAAGATTTGAGAACATTCTCAAAGAAGGACTGATTGTTCATCTTGGCAGTGGACTTGTAGGACAGAAGTATGGCTATGATGTTGGTGAGACTGCTGGTAGCAAGTTTTGGAAAGAACGATTAAAGAATGACCCTAATTATACCAAAGCTGTGCTTAAAGCTGCCGAGAGGTCTTCGGATAAGATTATCGACTATGTAGATAAGCTTCAAAAAGGTCAGAGCCAATCGTCCAACTTGGATATGCGTTCCACTACCCCCATCGACATTGACGTAGATGGCAACGGCATCGTGGAGAATGACGAGAATCTTGCTCCTGATAAAAAGCAAGGCTCCGATGAAGAGAAAGACAACAACCAGGAAGAAAGCCATCATCAACACCGCCGCTTTCATCGAGGTATGTAAATAATAAAGGCTATTACACCATTGACGTTCAATTTGCCAAATGGCGTAATAGCCTTTTTTTCTTTATAGAAGGGGTTAACTATAACCAACAAATTATATCGTCAGAGAATATTATCTGAGCTTCTTTGCACATTGAAGGATTGCCATTATTCTGCATACCTCTTCTTTTTTATGATTCTGATTACCGGTATGGTGGTATCGAAATACTTGCATGTTCCTATCTGTTCCACCTTACCTTTGGGAGCAGTGATAATCTGGTCATTCACGTAGCTGTCTGTTTCTTCTTTCTGTAACAGCACTTTGCCCATAAAGTCTATATCAGCAGAATAGTCTTCCACATGTGCTACTGCGCTGCCATCTTTCAACACGTCTTCTACCTTGAATTTGGAAATATGAAGCGCTTTAGGAGAAGACATCATGGTAATCTCCGGTGCGCTGTCCTTGACGCCATAATATAAGCCACTAGATAAGTAAACAGCAGAACACATGTTAATACATATCATCACCACAAAGTAAATGACAATAAAGCCGCAGCCAAATTTAATTATCTTTTTAAACATATCATTTATCTTTTATAATTTTTTCCAAAATCGTATATCTTTATAAATCTTCTCCGTTTGGTGCATTGTATTCGTTATCGTAACAAATTAAAATACTATAATCGCCATAATTTCTAATTATTTTAAAACAGACTGATTTGCTGTATCGGCTCACTAATATCATATTATTACATAATTTATCTACATCTTCGTTTATTTTTTTACGGTTTTCGAAAGATATTTCTTTTAACCATGGAAATTTAAGTTGTTCCATCTTTTCTTTTATCTCACCTTCTACATTGCTCTTTTGCAAAAAAGAAGCCGAATATTCTTTGTTGTGAGCAGACATTTCGTATCTTATATCTTCACTCTCGTCAATTGTCGGATCATATTCTTTCACATTGTCATATTTAGTGGAGTTCTTAAATTGTCTTACCAAGATGTTAAACTGTAGTCTAATTTGTGCTTCTGAATATGGAGTTTTGTTAATTACGGCAACCCTCCATACTTTACCTTTATTTGCGACAATTGATAAATATACATCTTGCCCATTAAACTGACCACTTAACAAATCGGAATCTTGTTTGAATCCTTTTGCTATGAGTTTTTATTTCATATTTGAAACAGTTCCATCAACTGGTATGCCGAGGAACGTTGTCACATCCGCTTTCATAATTTCATTACATGAATCTAACACTTTCTCGTTAATTGAATCTAACACATCTTTAGGATTTAAATCCTGTGCTTCTACCGAGAAAGAAAGCATTGCTACAATTAGCATTATAAATATTCTTTTCATCTTAAACAATATTTTTTTTAAACGACTATTCAAATTATTTTCGTTGGATTTTTCCAACTCCACAAGGTTGTTATCCCCTTGTGGTATATTTAGAAGTTCTGCATAAGTTGAAAGAAGAGATGTTCCTATCAATTCTTTCATAGATTTGCCTTGCTTTTTACCTTCTTTACGTAATGCCTTAATCAAAGTCTCAGGAAGCTGGACAGTAAGCGAGACTTCTTTTACTCCTTCTATGAGTTGTTTGCGAGGTCTTCCCCAATTATCTAGCGATTTCTTTTTATTTACCATTTCAATTATGTTTTTGTGTTAAACAATAATTTAAAATCCTGCCACTTTCACAAGCAGCAGGACTAAAACAATATATTCATATTTGTCATATGAAACAATCTTGAACCTTATAATCTTTAAGCTTCAAGAGTTTTTCTACAAGCTTCTATCAAGAAAGACTTCAACTCTTTCTTATTCATGCCTCTTATGTTTGTCGGATGGAAATGTCCACCTACATAACCGTCTATCCAATCAGGAGTACACCACCATTTTTCAACATCAGCAATTGGCACACCAGTCTCTGAGGCACATTTTTGCTTATCAGTTATGGCAGGGTTTTTCCATCGCCACAAAGTTACGTCTCTTGCATTCTCAGAGGATGAGAGTTCTGTAAGTTTAGTAATATCCTTATTCCATTCAGAGAATACATCTTGATAGCCATTCGAAATAACTTCCTCAGACATTTCTTCATTGTCCAACATTTCTTCGGCAGTAGGTTCTCTATCACTATCTTCTTCATACCACCAACCAAGGAAAGCTGCTGCGGTTTCTTCTGTATTTTGCAGATTTCTCTCAGAACAATATATATTATACTGTTCTTTTACGTCATCAGGCAAGAATACAGAAACTATCTCTTTAGCTGTGTATTCGCCATTGATATAAGCATCGAGCATTTCTTGCTCATCAGCAAACTTATCTATTGTCTTTTCCATATCTTTTTATATTACATGTGCATACCTCGTGCTTTGTTCTTTTCAACAAGTTCATTTTGAGCTTTCACCATTTCGTTGGTATAGCTCTCTTCTGGTACATAGGATAGGTTGTTGTCCTTATCAAATGTCCAACATCCATAAAGTCCAAAATTGTACTTTGGTAACTTATCAGTTTCTTTCTCCTGCTTCCAGTTCTGTTCATCACCTTCAACGACTCTATAGCCCTTAGAATCTGAAAGATCAATACCAATTGTTATCACGTTACCATCTGACACAACAGATTGAATTTTGCCTTCTGAGAATGTCTTCTCGTCAATATAAGCCGATAGGTTAGTTTTCAATCCATTGAAATTGTTCATAAGACAATCCGCAGGGCATGAAAGAATACGGTTAGTATCTTCATCCATCTGATAATAAGAAGACGGTTGACCTTTAAGCTCTGTCAAAACAACACCTCCATTAAGAAGTGTCTTTTGCTGGCTTTTACTAAAATCTGAATAGTCACGTACATTATCATAAGGACGATAAAAGCCAGTAACCACACCGTTCTCTTCCCTACTCATCCAAATGGTAGCCTTCATTGGATTGTCATTGGAGTCATTCTTAGAAGATACTAACAGAGGCGTTTTCTCTCCAGATAAGAGTCTGTCCATAATTACCTCAGGAAGGTCATCTATCATTTCTTGTGAAAATCCCATACGCTCAAAATCCTCGTAAGGAATCTCGTTTTCTGTAAATTTCTTCATGTTTCTTTTTTATTTATTTTGTTGTGGATGCAAAATTAAGGCTTTTCTTTAATGAACGTGTTAAAAAACAAATATATCTCCTATATTAACATTTTAAATATAAAATGTATAAGAATAGGCTTAATTTATATTATTAATGTTAATATAAAACATTTATTTTTTTTAGAACTATTCCTTGTATCTATTATTGTATTTTTGCAGCTTAATAAAAAGGTATATCAATGAAAAAGATTATTGTTCTACTATTGCTTTTATGCAGTATGGGAGTACAATCCTCATTAGCAATAACTGAGGATGACATAAAAGATTATTGGATTGACAAGTATCTAAGTGTTAGCTTTCCGCTGAAGACAATAAGAATAAATTCATTCTACGGAACACGTGCTGACCCCTTCAACGGTCACACCAGGCAACATGGAGGTCTTGATTTGGCAGCACGTTATGAAGAGGTGCTTGCCATGTTCGATGGCTATGTAAAGGCAACTGGCTATGACAGAGGTTCGGGAAAATATGTAACCATGCAATTTGGTGATTATACCGTTAGTTACTGTCATTTGTCGGAGATTTGGGTTGAGAAGGATATGAAGATATATGCCGGGGAACCTGTAGGTCTCAGCGGCACTACCGGGCGAAGTACAGGACCTCATCTTCATATAACAAGCCGACTTAGAGGGAAACTTCAAGACCCATATAACCTGCTGGTATATATACGAGATACTAAGCAGAAAGCCGTCAAAGCTCTGCATTTGGACGAGAAGAAGATAATGACTCCAACAGAGTTCTTTAAGGAATATGCAAGTATTGCAATGCGGCAGCAACGCAAGTATGGCATTCCATCTTCCGTTATTCTCGCACAAATGGCATTTGAAAGCGGATGGGGAAATAGCAATCTTGCACAAGCAGGTTACAACTTCTTCGGAATCAAAGCTAACAGCCGATGGTTGAGGGAAGGTTTGCCATATAGTGTACATAATGATGATCGTCCGAACGAAAAGTTTTGCAATTTCAACTCGCCAGAGGAAAGCGTTGAATACCATTCACGCCTTCTTATGAGTGACCGTTACGCACGATGTAGGAGATATGGCAGCAAAGACTTTCATCATTGGCTTTTGGCTATAAAAGCTTCGGGTTATGCAACCAGAAGCGATTATGTTGAAAAATGTGAGCGTATAATATTGAAACATAAGCTATATCTGTATGACGATTTAGCTGAAAAAATGTAGAATTTATAAATAATAAAAAGAAAATAATGAAAGCAAAAACTTTAATGATGCTGGCTTTATGCCTTACAACAACGGTAGCTAAGGCACAGGTGGTTTATGGTGATGACGAAAAGAACTATGCAAGAACTACAGGTTCTTCAATGCCTATGTCAGTAACCAACCACAATCTTCTACAGCAGCCATCTATTTCTGATGGAAACACACGTTTCCATCTATCAGGTATCGGAGACAATTGGTTTGCCTCTGTGCAGGCTGGTACATCCACTTTTCTTGGTGCGCCAAAGGGATGCGGAGACTTCTATGACAAGACAAAATACACCATGGTGTTTAGTCTTGGTAAATGGCACTCTCGTTTCTTCGGAACACGTGTTGTGTACCAGGGATTTCAGTTTGCCAATTTTGACAAGGAATCTGTAAGTTATCAGAATTATCATGGTGATTTGATGTTGAATATTTCTTCGTTCTACAGAACCACCTATAACCCTCTTCCAAAGTGGAACATCATTCCCTATGTTGGTGCTGGTATCATAAGAAACAGCGATTTACACAACAAGCCATTTGCCATTAGCTATGGTGTGATTGGAAGCTATAGAATGTCAAAAAGAGTTAGTTTGTCTGCTGAACTTGGAGGAACGAGTACATTCCAAACCTTTGATGGGGCTGGCAAGGACAAGCATTTTGGTGACAATTTGTTTCAAGCAAGCATCGGCTTGACTGTAGGCATTGGCAAACTCGGATGGGAAAAGAAGTCATCAAAGTGTGTTGGTATGTTACCAGTGCAGGATGTTACAGACCTCACACCATTTCCTCGCAATGATTATGAAGGCTTGCGAAGACTTAGAGAGCGAATGAGCAACGGTGAAACAACAGTTGACGAGCGACTTGCCAAGTTTGACGCACCAATATTGTTCTTCTTCAAGATTAACTCAACTGAACTTATTGACAAGCAGCAGTTGGTAAATATCAAAGAGATTGCAGGAGCAGTAAAAGAGTTCGATCTCAATCTAAGAATTGTGGGAGCCGCTGATAGTAAAACAGGAACACCAAAAATAAACCGCAAGCTGAGTATCAAAAGAGCAAGATATATAGCTAAACTCCTTGCCAAAGCCGGTGTGCCAAAGGAAAAAATGATTGGTGTAAGCCAAGGCGGTATCAATCTATACAAGCCTTACACTGCTAATCGACACACTTGTGTTATAGTGTATAAGAAAGACTAATTATAATATGTAAAGTTATGACTGAAAAAGAATTGTTTAATAGCATCTATCCAAAACAGGAAAGCTCTGGAATTATATATGAGAAGGACTTACAAAAGTCTTTCTCTATTCTTATGGGTAAGGTGTATCTTTGGATGACACTTGCCCTTTTAATAACAGGATTTACAGCTTATTCTGTAGCCAAATCAGTATCATTGATGACTGTAATGTTTGAACATCCATTGATGGTATTTGGAATATGTGGTGCCGAAATAGCATTGGTATTTATCATCAGTAGCAGAATAAGAAAATTGGGCTTGACACAAGCCACTATCCTATTCATTCTATACTCTTTGCTTAATGGTGTGACCCTGTCATTTACGTTGTTGGTATATCAAGAGGCAAGCATTGCAAAGGCTTTCTTTATAACAGCAGGAACCTTTGGCATAATGTCCTTATATGGCTATACTACCAAGAAGGATTTATCTTCATTTGGAAAATTACTGTTTTTCGCATTAATCGGCTTAGTTATAGCTACAATAGTCAATCTTTTCTGCAAAAGCAGTGGATTTGACTTAATGATAAGCTATGCGGCAGTAATAATTTTTATTGGACTGACAGCATGGGATTCTCAGAAAATAAAAAAGATTCTTATAGAAGAATCCCAATATGGAGTTGACGAACATAGTCAAAAGATAGCACTATTAGGAGCTTTAGAATTGTATCTTGATTTCGTCAACCTCTTTATTTATATACTCCGAATTTTGGGTAGCAAGAAATAACATCAAATAAATAATAACGAACATGGCAACAAGAAAGAATACAAATCCAAGAGCTTTGGACATAGCTCCTCAGCTCCAAAACACGCTTAATGCCAATGGTATGCAAGCACAGATTGCAATGACCCCAACAGGTGAATATCAGTTGGTAACAATGTCTCACAATACATCAACACCTCGACGTTATACACTCAATGATGCTCAATTGGAGGCATTAAGGAATGGCGGAACTAACGTATGGGATAAAAAGGCTTACGAAACTTTTGTATCAATTGTGAGAAATGACTATTATATTCCTGGTTCTTGGAATGCTGCACGTAATGCTAATAGCCCTGTAAATATGGGTTTAAATGGACATCGACTTAATCCTGGAGAATATGGATATAGAGGAGAACGCCCATTCCACCCTTTTGAAGGTGCAAGATACGGACGTTTTGATAGTTTCTTGGATGGATTCAGAGCATTTGGAAGACATGGTTATCATGCAAGAAGAATAGATGACCGTCCTTTCTTCGCAAGTAGTGCACCTGTTGTGATGGATAGACCTGATGGCAGACTAAAGCCTGGAGAATTGAAGACTGGTGATTACGGATTTTATGACAAAGGAAACCAGCAGCAGGATTCTTTGGCTAACATGAAGATTGATGCTAAACCGAAACAGTTGGTTCGTCCAAAAGGACAGGCATTGACCTTGGGAGAATACCTTAATGGCTACAGTGCAGAACTAACCTTTAGTGGGGAAGGATTCAACAAGGTTCTCTCTTCTCATGGCATCGTTATCGATAAAGAGAAGAAAACTCTTACAATCAAGTGTGACGGTATCAACAAGGATTTACAATATGCGTTGACTGACGAACAATTGAAAAAGATCCTCAATGACAAGCTGAGATTCACTTCTGGCGAGGGTAAGCACAAGATGGTTCATAACAAGACTGCTCCTAATATTAGTGAGCGACTTGATATTATCAACAAAGTCATTTCCAAAGACTTTTCAGAGAAGATAACCAAAGAGCATCTTCAAAGCAAGGACTACATCAATATTAAGTTGAAACCAGAGATTGCACAGGAGTTGAACTTAGGTCAGCAACAAGCAGCATCCTATGCCAAGAACATCGATGTCATTGATATTGACATGAAGAATATGCGTCAAGATTACAAGACAGGCTATATAGACAAATGGAATAGTATTGGTGTTGTAGATGGTAGAAGTTTGGATGCAAGCCAAGGGTTCTATCTACCAGTCAAAGATGGTCGTGCCGTTTCTGTGGGAGAGATACAAGCCTACCCTACGAATGACGGTCAGAAGACAACATTCCGTATGACAGCGGTAATAAACAATCAGTTGATGAGTCACGAGATTAGTAAAGATGACTATCTGAAGTTTATCAACTATGATGACGAGTATCGCTTGAAGCTGTTTGATAAAGTCTTTGATGAAGTGAAGATAAAGAGTGCATCAAATGGACAGATGCAAGATGCTGTTAGGTCAAAAGGAATTGACCAAGCAGAGGGCGTTGTCACAATGAAAGGAGATTATAGTCTTGTAAATGCAAATACTTCCGCTGCCATTACTGGAGCGATGGCATGGAAAGACCAAATCTCTGGCAATTATCAAATAAATGTCCGTACCGATAAGGATGCAGGAATGTGGTCATTTAAGATAACAGAGGCACAATACAATGCTTTCAAAAATGGAACAAATGAGGATAGAGCCAAGATGTTGACCGTTCTTATCCCTTTTACAGATGAGAACAAGCAGAAGATGCAGGTTGTTCCAACAAGCAGCCTTAATCAAGATATGCGTCAGCAGTCATTCAACAATAATGCCACTATCAGCAACAAGATTATAGATGAATTGCATAAAGCCGGATTGGGCACCGAAGTCGTTAAGACGGTTGGAAAAGAAAAAGTATTGTCTGAGGATTTAGTTTCAGCTCATAGTGAGAAGCCTTCTGTTGCAGAAGGCAAGGTTGTTCATTATGGTAACGAAGCCATTAATCTCAATGACTTACGTAATGCCGCAAAGATTAACCTTATGGGTGATGCTGGGGTAAACGGAGAGTCTTTGAATAATCTCAAAGAAAGCAAGGAATGGAAACGTAGTGGCGAACATGGTCGTGCTACAACTATTGGTGATATTTCTGTGGAAAGATTGAAGGATGAGCAAGGTAAGGTTATCGAGGGTAAATATAAGATGTCCGCAGTCATCGACGGAAACGTAATTTCACACGAGATTAATCAGAAAGACTTCAATAAATTCCTTGCTGTGAATGACTATCAGAGAATGAAACTCTTTGATAGAATATTCCCTGAGGTGGAAATGAAGACTAAGCCAGGACATGGCTTCAACTTAGGTGCAGCTATTCTTGCTGCCGTTACTACTGGATTGGATGTTGCTGCGGGTCTTTCGATGGCAGCCCCACCAAGACCTAAACCAGACTTCTATGAGTCAAGGGCTGTATTTTCTAAACCAGGTGTTGTATCGCCAGAAGCTGTTGCAGCTGCAAGTTATGCAGCTGAGATAGGCGAAGACCGTGGACATGGAGAAGGTAGAGGTATGGGCGTTTAACCCATACTTCTTTTCTCTTTATATTTAATATAATAAGGTATGAATAATAACTCTATTCAAATATTTCAGACGGTGGCATTGAGACCCCATGTATTACAATACGTCATTAATGAGTTTCCTGCCATCTGCCTAAGCATTGCCGCTTTTTGGATATATGTATTTGGCAAGTTTATGTGGCACGTATATTTTATCTATGCCGCATTGTTTTTGGTTATATATCTGTTCTGTAAGTTGCTATCATTGTTGCGTACAGAATACGTTATAACATCGGAACAAATAATAATACTTCATGGAGTATTATCACACTCTACAGATTATGTTGAGTTGTATCGTGTTGTGGACTACAAGCAACATCGTTCGTTGCCACAACAGATATTAGGATTGAAAACCGTCACCATTTATTCAGGTGATAGAAACAATTCAGTGGTCAACATGATAGGTATTAAAGAAGCTGACGATGTAGTGTCTGAAATAAGAATGAGAGTTGAATTTAATAAAAGAAGAAAGGGGATATATGAGATTACTAATCGAGTTTAGAGCTGTAATGCTCTGTTTAGCTATAGTGTTGTCCACGGCTGTATGCCGTGCTCAAATAAGTGGAACAACCTCTAATCCTGGTCAATATCTTGCTATAAAGAAAGGTGAGGACAATATTCTTAGCAAGATTACAGCTCAAACAAATTATCGAAAGAAGGAAGCAGGTATTCAAGCAGAGCTATCTGGAACCACAGCAAAGATAAGAAATTGGGAGCAACAGTATAATAAATATCTAAAAACTACAAAAGGGTTTGCAGATAGAATTGTTGCTGATTGTCAACTCTACTTAGAAGGTGTGCAAACATTAAACGCCTTATGGGAGGTTTCTGCTGCAAAGAAAATCAATCCACAAGGTGTCTTTGCCACAATGTCCATGAATAACCTTTATATGGAAACAGCAATGCAATTCATTAAAACATATCGCTCCTTAAAAAAAGTATGTAAGAAAGGTGGCGATAAAAATATGCTGAACGGTGCAGAAAGAACACAATTAATATGGAATTTGGAGCGTGAGCTTGAACAACTCAATTCCAAGTTAAGAAGATTGGCTGTATCTATATCTGTGTTCAGCTTTGAGGATGTTTGGAATCGTGCCATTGCAGGCAAAATAGACAAGTCAAATGGTATGCTTGCCCTTGAAGCAAGAAACAGAATGCGCCGAGCAGCAACTTCTGTTGCAAGATATTATAAACTTAAACAGAACAGTAAATCATGGGGATGGTAAATAAATTCTTTTATATGATAGTATTGGCAGGACTGATGTCTTTCCTTCCATTAAAGACTTATGCCGGAGAAGACTTAGTACGTGCAGGATTGTTCCGTGATTACGCCAAGAAGGCAAAAAAAGCTCTAAAATCACAAGATGATGTAATGTCACTTAACCTAACTGGGCACATGTATGTCTCAGACCAGACGGAGAAGGTAACAAACTTTCAAAGAGAGTTTGATAACTATCTGTCCAGTTTTGGTGATATGCTTACTTTAGCTGCAAGCATTTACGGCATATATTACCAGGTTGACCAAACTCTTAAAAATCTTAAAGAGTTAAAATCTGTCGGTGTTTCATGTCCAGCTAATGTACTGGCTGTAGCTTTGTCACAGAAGAAGAATAATATCTACAAAGATGTCATTGATGACGGCATTCAGATAGCTGCCGATGTAAAGCAGATTCTACCGCTTGGATCATCGAAAGGAAAGAACCCTAAACTTACGGAACATCAAAGGATTCAAGTCATAGCCAATATCAACAATACATTGGTAAAGTTGAACTTTAAGCTAAGAAGGATGAACAGATTAATCCGCTATACATCTTTGCTGGATTCTTGGTACGAGCTTCGTGGAACACCAAGAGGAACACGGTCTATGAAAGCTATTGTTGCTGACTGTAAAAGAGGATGGATAAATAAAGCAAGAACAGCGAATAAAATGAATACAAAATAATGGAAGAGTCAAAAGAACTACAGGGAACATACACCCTTTTCCGAGCGACAATCTATGTTTCTTTGTTGCTCGAATTTTTTATGTATGCGCTTGACCCAACAGCCTTGGATTTCTTGGGTGGCGTTATCACAAACGTACATAGCCGCCTTGGGAGGCTATCCATGTATCAGTTTCTGCCATATAGCAAGATTGTTACAGTAATGTTAGTAATCATCACCTGTATAGGTACTAAAAACAAGAAACAGATAGAGTTCGATGCGAGAAAGATGGTTTTCTGGCCTATCTCCATCGGACTCGTTTTGGTAACAGTTTCTGTTTTTCTTTATAGCTGTGATTGGAAAACCAGAGTTTGGTTGCTGAGAACCAACATTTGGCTTTATATGGTAGCATCTTTGATAGGAACCATATTGATTCATATCGCACTTGATAATGTTTCAAAATATTTCAAGGATGGAATGCTTAAAGATAGATTCAACTTCGAGAATGAGAGTTTTGAGCAGACAGAAGAATACGTTGACAACAAGTATTCTGTTAATATACCGATGCGTTACTATTATAAAGGAAGATTCCGTAAGGGATGGATTAATATCATTAACCCTTTCCGTGGAACTTGGGTTGTGGGTACTCCTGGTAGTGGTAAGACATTCTCTGTCATAGAACCATACATCAGACAGCATAGTGCCAAAGGCTTTGCCATGGTTGTGTATGACTATAAATTCCCAACTTTGGCTACTAAGCTTTACTATCATTACAAGAAGAACCAACAGCAAGGTAAAACGCCCAAAGGATGCAGGTTTAATATCATCAACTTCGTGAATGTTGAATATTCAAGACGTGTCAACCCTATTCAGCAGAAATACATCAGTAATTTGGCGGCAGCCCAGGAAACTGCTGAGACACTGATTGAATCTTTGCAAAAAGGACAGAAAGGAAGTGGCGGTGGCAGTGACCAGTTCTTCCAAACATCTGCTACTAACTTCCTTGCCGCTTGCATTTATTTCTTTGTAAACTATGGAAAGAAACCATACGACGAGCATGGTAATGAGCTTGAAGCACAATATGAAGAAGACCCAGACACGCATCATAAGCGACTCACTGGACGTGTATTTGCAAAAGGTCATCTTGGTGAGAAGGAACACATTGTTGAACCTGCTTATTGGAAAGGCAAATATTCGGATATGCCTCATGTACTGTCGTTCTTGAATAGAGATTATTCTGAGATATTTGAAGTTTTGGAAACAGACCCTGAGGTTTATCCTCTGATGGCTCCGTTCATGACAGCGAAGAAGAATAACGCTATGGAACAGTTGGAAGGTATGATTGGTACACTTCGTGTTCAAACATCACGTCTTGCAACGAAAGAGGCATATTGGGTATTCTCAGGCGATGACTTTGATTTAAAAGTCAGTGATCCTAAGAATCCAAGTTATCTTCTTATTGCTAATGACCCGGAAATGGAGAGTATCATCGGTGCATTGAATGCCCTAATATTGAACCGCCTTGTGACACGTGTGAACAGCGGTCAGGGTAAAAATGTACCTGTAAGTATTATTGTTGACGAGTTACCAACTTTGTATTTCCATAAAATAGATAGATTGATTGGTACTGCTCGAAGCAACAAGGTTGCAGTAACATTAGGCTTTCAGGAATTGCCTCAGTTGGAGGCTGACTATGGTAAGGTTGGTAAAGACAAAATTATCACCACTGTTGGCAATGTAATCAGCGGCTCTGCTCGTAGCAAGGACACTCTCGATTGGCTATCAGGAGATATATTTGGTAAGGTGGTTCAGCTAAAGAAAGGAATCACCATTGACCGTGACAGAACTTCCATCAATCTTAATGAAAACTTGGATAGTCTTGTTCCGGCATCTAAGATTTCCGACATGGCATCTGGTTGGATATGTGGTCAGACAGCAAGAGATTTTACTGTTACAAAGACAGGTCGCAAAGGTGCTATGGACATTCAAAAGGCGGAAGAGTTCAAAACTTCCAAGTTCTTCTGCAAAACCAACTTTAATATGGATGAAATAAAGGCAGAGGAAGAGGATTATAAGAATTTCCCTTTACCTAAATTCTATGATTTTGGTTCTGTAGATGCAAAGGAACGTATCTTATATAACAATTTCAATAAGATAGACCAGGAAGTGAAGAATATGATAAAAGTTATTCAAAGGGAATTTCATCAAACAGAGAAAACTCAACAACAAAAAGCATCATAACTAAAAGAAAAAGAGAGGAAGCGTTTCTTGGAAGTGTTT
>UMHA01030581.1_pt1 | contig 18641 bp, 15 predicted proteins | sample 1965401 | NCBI WGS metagenome assembly UMHA01 (sample SAMEA4836085, study PRJEB28245) | human gut metagenome | biome: gut microbiome; material: fecal sample | place: Denmark | collected 2008 | reverse complement strand
TAAGGTTGACCTTTTGACCGATGCTGTAGAGGTTGTGAATGCCGTCCTCACTGTATGCGACATCCGACATCATCTTACAGTTATATGTAGAAGGGTCTATCTTAGACTTGGCAACGTACTTATCGGCTTTGTCCTTTAATTCCAACTGTGCTTCTGCTACCAGCCCCATTTCAGTTATCTTCATGGAATTCCAGCCTGATAAGATGTAAGTATCACCATTTTCGGGGATAAGCGCTCCATCTGGAAGCGGTCTGCCGTAGTCCTCATTCCTGACTATCTCCCAAAGCTGTGCCTCAGGGTTCCAGCCACCATTCCCCAGTTTCTCCGGCTTTCCCTCAGGGTCGAATGTCACAGCGAATTCCATACCATTCAACTTGCCGGATTGGAAAGTGATTTTCAATTCCTTGCCGGGAAGGATATAGTCCTTTGAGAAGGTAATGCCAGTATCCTTGAAGCGGTAGGCATTCCACTTCTTTTCAGTGGTAGTCCCGTCGGCATTTTCTATTTTGTCAGTGTATTCCTTGATGGTAATGTCCGACATCGTGCCGACCCTTCGGGGATAGACATCATCGAAGATAACCACTTGTTCAATGGCTTCCTCGGTGGTCATATCGGGATAAGCGTCTATATACGGAGTTCCTTCGGGCAACATTAAGCGTTTTTGCACCACGCCGTTCAGCACTACAGTCTCATCAACGGGGCGGTAGTCAGATGGGATATTCTTTGTTGAGCCGAAAGCATAGATACGGGTGGCGTAGGTGGACCGGGATTCTGATCGTGGCATTTCCTGCACGTTTTTCCCAATCTCGAAATCCACCGCATCGCCAGACTCACAACGTCCGAAATGGATGATGTTTTCAGTCACCCAGCATTCGCAATCCCATTTCTTTGCCATAGAGAAGCAGGCGTCAAGGATGTTGATGTTGTCATAAGTCATCAGTAGCGCCTTATTCTCTACAGTGCTGTCAATGGAGAAAACAAAATCTTGTCCTTTGTATTTGTAACCAAGAGCTTTTAAATTTCTAAGGACTATACCGGCTTGAACATCAAGTGAAGCGGTGAGATTCCAGGACGCTTCCTGCCCGGCCACTTCGGGGGTATATTTAAAGATTTTGTTTTTCCATTTCCAGTAGTGGGCGTCAAGCTGCAACTCATAGTCGTAGCCTGCGTTATCGGTGTTGAATACCGGCTTCTGCAAGTCGCACACCTCGAACAGCCCGAAGTCGCACTCCACGTATGAACCAAGTTTGAAGAATATAGGACTCTCCAAGGAGAACTTTAACGTGATGTAGTCCTCCTTCATAAGAGTAAACTTACGCTTGCAGCCTTCATTGGGAAGGGTAGTAAGCAGGATAGCACCGGATATGTCTTTGATGTCGATTTGTTCCACGTCTTCAAAGTTCGGAGATAAAAAAAAGAGTGCCCAATTTTGAGCACTCATATACGCAACAATCTCTCTATTGTTGGAATTTAATTTCTGTTTGCCGGATTCGGTTCGTTGAACTTGGCTGAAATTTTTCCGAAAGTTCGGTCTAAACTCTGTGCGTAAGTGACACTCTTGCCAGTATAAATAAGATGGTAAACTTCGCTACTATTAGCCGGAACTTGAATATCAATCTTGCCTTTATAAAGCTCATCGAAGAAAGCTTTTTTCTTTAATTGATAATCGGACTGGGAATTTCCTTCAATTGTAAAAGAAAGTGTTATTTCCCTCTCATCGACTTTAGGATTATTGATTATCACACGTTTTCCATGTTCTAACCGGGACTTATTCTCTATAAATTCTTTCATGGGTGATGATGCACCAAGTACATCAAGAAAGCCCTCTCCTATTCTTACCCCCCATGTTGTGTAGGCGTCTTGGGTATTTATCAATAAATCTGACATAGTTTATAATTTAGATGTATTGTTTTTCACTTCTGCCATATCTTTCTGAATTTGAATGATTGGTTTTACAATAGCTCCTGTATTTTCCGAAATCTGTACTAATTCAAGATAAGATTGTGCTATCAAATCTCGCGTATCATCAGCGATATTCCTTGTTTCCGTATTTATGGAAAGTAGAGCATCAGCTTTTACTGTTAGTAAATTAAGCGATTGAGATTGAATGATATTTTGATTCTTTATCTCTTCTCCTGCTATCTGCAGAGCAGTAAACCTACCGCTTAATTCTCCTGCATCTTCATGTGTCATTTCAGTACCGAACCCTCTGGAAGTTGAAGACTGGGATGTTGATTCTTGCGAAATCTTGTCATATCCGGTGGCTGCGGCAAGCTCGTCACGAAGCTTCATCGCTTCTTCAATGTAACCCATATACTCGCTGTTCAATGCATTTCTTTCGGATTCCGTCAAAGAACCATCCTCCATACCCTTTGCAAACTTCTCATACCACTTCTTTAGCTTGTCCTGATAAAGTGTTCCTATCTGCTCGGAGAGCATAGCTTGCATGAAGTATTCCGAAATGTCTTCGGCTGCATCTTTGGACGATGCTTTCATGTCCATAAGGGTATCTATGAAATTACTGTACACACCATCGAATGTAGTCTGTGTAAGCTGCTCGTTTATCTGATTATGGATTTCCTCAATACGTTCCTCCCCCTCGATAATCTTATCAAGATAATCTCTCACATCGCCATCTAATTTAGCCCAAAAAGTAGGCGCTTCTGACTTTAGTTTCTCCAACTGTTCAGTAGTCAGGTCAAACAATCCCGTCATGCGTCCGGTACCTATAAAATCCTTGGCGTCTTTGACAGACATGTCGAGCGCTCTGGCGATGTCCTGCCAGTCGCTTGACGAGGTGTTCTTTGCCATGCGCTTGCCAATGGAATGAGAACCGGCAGACGCACCGGAGTTTAATCGTTCACGCCCAAGTATTCTGTACGCCTCAATGCTTTTGTTGACAAGTTCAAGAGCCTCTTTGCCTACCTTGTCCGCTTCTGCTCCGTAGGATGTGTTGATGTACTCCAGCTTCTTGTCTATCAGCTCATCCCATATCTCATTGAGTTTGTTATATTCCTCGACCATCTCGTTATAGTGGGAATAATCGGCACCGAACATCCCATCCAACGCAGACACTACAGCGGAAATTCCAGAAACTGCACTCATTGCGCCTCCGACAATATCACCCGACATGATTTGCCCGACCCCGGATGCCGTTTGTCCTAAGCCGCCAAGCGCATCAATGGCGCTTGTTATCTTACTGTCGTCAAATCCGAATATGTCGGCGATACTTGAGCCGAACTCATTCAATGCAGGGGCAAAAGACGTCACAGCATTTCCTATATCGGTGATTCCTTGACCGGTTTTCTTGGAATCGTTGCCGCCCTTTTTTATGGCTTCTATCCCTTTCTCCAAGTCAGAGACGAAAGCCTGCCACGGTGATTTGCCTTTCAGCTCATCCTTTAGCCCTCTGATTGCATCTGTTACGTCCTTTATGGAGATTTCACCCTTTTCTATCTTTTCAATGTCCTTATCAGTGAATCCGAGCGCTTTCAATTCATCAAGTGTAACATTCGTTCCGTCACTTTCCTTTGTACCAGACATGTACTTGACAAGTGTTTCATACTTATCAATGATGGACTGAATAGCGGAAACCGATTTGTTACTCGCATCCTCGAATAAGTCAGCCATAGAACGGGTCGTTTTGCCGTACTGTTCATCGAGGTCATTAAGCTGTTGCCGTTTTTCCTCTTCAAGTATACCCTCGTCACCTGCATTCGACGCTTCCTTTATTGCTTGGTCGTATTTATCTATGATGGCTTTCCTTTTCTGCTGGTAGTTACCGAATTTTACAAGATACTCATTCCATGAGGCCTCCTGCTCACGTATTTCGTCACTATATTGTCGTTTTCTCGTATTTCCTATTATGGAATCAAAAACAGATGTATCAACGGAAATTGAAGATGAAGAGAAAGACTTCTTCACATAGTCCTTTGTCTGTTTAGCTTTTAAATCCTCCTGAGCATCGAATATCTCCTTCTGATTTTGTATATAGGCACGTATATAGTCCTCCTTCTGGCGCTCTAAAGCTTGTATTTCTTTCTTATTCATAAGTTCACGTTGCGCCTGCTCCTTCTCGTAACCATCCTGCAAGTTGTCAATGCGAGACTGCTCTAATTGATTATCCAAGTCCTGCTGCTGGCGCTGGCGTTCAAAGGTCTGTTTACGCTCAAGCTCGGTAATACGGTGCAGTTGGTCGGTGTAGGCATTTATGTCCTTTACGCCAGAAATATTACCATTATCTGCAACAAAAGCACGTACATCAATAGAATCTATCAAAGCATTATTAGCATCCTTCAAGGCATCTACAACCTTTTTGTTTTCTTGTAAAGCTTTGGTTCTTCGGTTGAATTCAGCCGCTTCTATAGTTAATGCTTGTGTTACTATAGTAGTTCCAATGGGGGTATAACCGGATGTTGCTGTCCCATTTTGCGTGCTTTCCCTATGTCTGTTCGTCCAATTCGTATCAGCATTTATGGCTTTCTGCAATTGATATATTTTATTGTAGTTCTCTTCTATTATCTTCATTGCCGCTCTTGCTTGTGCAGCTTTCAAAAGGTTTTCTGTTAGAGATTTATATGCAGAAGCGGCATTACCTGCCAAAATAGCCTCATTAGATAAATTACCAAAATAAGAAGGGTATTTTTTTTGTAGCTCATCTGCTGCTTTATTCCTTTCTTCTAAAGACCTCTTATGATTTTGGGTGGCCTTATACAAAGCATCCAATTCTACACGTTCTCTTGCAGAATTTCTTGCACCTTCTGACGTTATTTTACTTAGATTCTGTTGATAAGAGACTACATCTCGTAAGGCATCCTTAACTTTAAATAAACCAGCAACCCAATCCACTACTTTATCACCGTACAAAGTAAGCAACGTAATTCCCACGGTCAATGCAGACTGCCAGCTAAACAAAGAAGATATAACTTGCTTCCACACCGGAGTAGCTGCCTGCCCCGACTTCTTCAATAGCTCATACTCTGTTCTCGCTCGTTTAATTTCATCTGCTAAAATTGGAAGATTATTCGATATAGCAGAAAAAAAGACTTTAGGACCATAAGCCAAAGAAGGAAGCTCACGCCCAACTTGCTGGATAGACATACTTAGTCCATTCCATTGCTTTCCATAATTACCAACATTCCTTTGATGATTTCCGATTGTAGCATCAAGTTCCTTTATTTTTGCATCCGTTTGCTGAATAGACGCAAGCAGTTCTTTACCAAGAGGGGAATTACGCTCTTCCTCTGTCAGTTCGCGATAGGCTATTCTCATTCTTGATAAAGACTGGGATAACCCGTTCATGGAAGTGGCGGCTACATTATCAAGTTTGGCATTATTATTCAACGCTTGTCTCACCTCTGACAAAGCGGTTTTATGCGTCAATAATGAATTGTTTAACTGTTCAAGCCGCTTTTGTTGGGCAGAAGATAAAGAAGATGATTCCCCTTGTGATTTATTGATTTTCTTAATTTCAGCATTAATCAGACGGATAGCATTCATTTCCTCTACCATTCGTTTGATATTGGCATCCCTTGTTCCAAGAATATCGTTAATCTCGGTTCTCAAATCATCATAAGCCTTTGCTTGTGCTTGAATGCTTGCTGTTTCAGCCGTATTAGTCTGTGTATTTGCATCACCTATCTGTGTAGGAGCACTAACGACTTTAGATACTTTCTCCTGCGCTTGAACAATCTTTTCAGTAGCTTTATTGATTCGACTGACCGAAAGCATTATTTTCCCTTCTGTTGCCGCAATTTTATCCACCAACGCATCATATTGCCCAATCAAAGAGGTAAGCTGCGATTGCAATCCCTTTGCAATATCAATATCCACTGTGATATTAATACCCATCAATACTTTCTTTACATTCTCTATCTCGTTCTTTAGTTTACGCAACTTCTGAACGTCATCGTCTACATTTGATATAATTCCTGCCATATTATAGTTTTTTTTCTATTTGCCTACCTGCATACAAGATGCCATTAGTCATAATAACTTCAAATCCTTTACTTTCGACATAGCTTGCATAAGGCTGACCGTTAGCCAAATAAAGCCCATCCTTTGATTTTTCGGAATAAATCAGAAGATTCTCTGTATTTCTTACCGCTTCGGAATGAGAACCGTCTGATTCCACCCACATATCTACTATTTTCCCATTACGGACAACACACCCCCCATTTGCATTATTCAAGTTACCAGTCCTATTTTCATAAGTCTTGTTAATCTTTGCATTTCGGGTGGCGTCTCTCCCTATTTGAGAAAGAGTATTATAATACTTATCATCTACACTTTCAAGCAATTCATCTAATCCTGATGTATCTCCTCTAAACTCCATTATTTTTCATTTGTGCTAAGTTCGACAAACACAAGTTATCCAGCAATATTTCAAATATTTAATATGCGACAACGGAATAATTGTCGTGAAATAATTGGGAGTGATTGATTTTTGAGATATTTTTGCAAACACTTAAGTTAATAAATGTACTGTCATGAAAAATACACTACTTCTGATATTGCTAATATTTGCTTTTTCAAGTTGCAATAAGTCATATAAATATGTGGAAACGGTTAAAGAAAAGTCATTATTCAGCAACTCTTACAATGAGAAGGAGGAGGAACCTAAAACGATAAGCTCAAAGAATGATTCCCTTGCGTATTTAGAAGCATATCAAAAATTTTGCATTTCTCAAAAAGTTTATAAAGATATGACTAATCAAGGAATAGAGTTTGTTAATATCCCAATAAAGTTCTCACTGTACAACTCAAACGGTGAAAAAGTAAATCCATATATAAACCAATCAACCCTTGACAATATAAAAAATAATGTTATGTCTTTAGATGATAACATTGGAAAAACAATATCGGACATAAAAAAAGAAAAACAAAATCCTATTGATTCTATAACAGTAAAAAAAATATCCTCTTTATTTACATTTAACAAGGACGAATTTGACCCATGTGAACTAACATGGATTAAACCAAAATCTGCTCCCCAATATACCAACCAGAATGGAATATATTGTTATTTTATGAAAGATATTGATGGGGTATCAAACTTTAGACTCAGAATACAATATTATTCTGACGATTGGTTATTCATTCGCAAATATCAATTTTCTATTGACAATAAAGCTTATGAATTTATCCCCAATAATGTAGAAACTGATTCAGGTAATGGAGGATATATATGGGAATGGTGTGATGAAAATATCCATTCCAATAATGACATTGAATTAATAAAGGCACTTTCTAATGCTAAAACTGCAAAAATAAAATTTATTGGAAGGCAATATCACGATATAAAAACCATATCACAAAAACAGATTAAAGGAATAAAAGATGCCTTAAACTTATATCTCGCAATGGGAGGGAGTTTGTAATATTCATATTAAGCGCACCCCAACCTAATGAGGTGCGCATTATTATTTAAGCAGCATCTTTACCTAAGAACTTTTCTACGAAGTAAATTTGCCCCTTACCAGTCACTTTGGTAGTAGTAGTGACCAATACAGAGCCGTCCGGCTTGGTGATGGTGGTTTTCTTCAATTCAAAAAGCCCCAATTTCATAGCTTTCTGCGTTGGCTGATTGTAGTAGTCGCCCTTTTGGCAAAGATAACCATTCTCGCGCATCCAGTTAAACAAACGGTTCTGACCGATATTCACTCCATTTTGTTGCAGTATCTTTGCTAATTCTGCAACCAAGCAAGAACGTTGAGAAGTTGAAACGGCATCGGCAAAAAGGACTTTAGGTGCATCTTTCTGAATCTTCTGTTCGGCTTCGATACGCTTCTGTTTTTCTTCTTTCAAGTTGGTTGCAAGCTGAATCAGAAAATCGGGTGAGGTCAAAGCTTTTTCAAGTGTATCGCTGGTCATGTATGCACCATGTTTGCGGATTGAGGGCAAAACTTCGCTTGTAACCCATTTGCGAAACGGTTTTGCTTTTTCGCTATCACTTCTTATGACAACATCATACAAACCGCTTTCAGTAACAAATGTCGCTTGTTGTGTTCTACCTAAATTATCTTTTATGGGGTGCGTTTGACGCACATCATCATCTAAACGACTGGCACACCTTGAAGTATCTTTTATGCCAATCACAGCGCAAACGTCTGCCAAACAAAACAACGGTTCTTCATTCTCATTCATAGCAATTCTCACTTTTCCGAACTGCTCATTTTGGAAAATCTGAATATTATTCATACTTTTACACAGTTTAAAAAATTAGACCCCACCAAAGGACGCTCCTAACTTCATCCGATGGTGGGGTTTATACTTTACAGCCGTTAGGATAACTGCGTTGTTTCTGTTTGCAAACTTATTATATAATCGTGTAAGAGAGAGATTTTTATTTTACCATAACACGACAATCGTTTCATTGTCGTGAAGTTTTGGTGGTGGTCTCGTTTTCATATGTTTCATACTTATTTAGTCAATACATTGTCTATCAATCCACGAAGTTCTTTCAGTTCTTCTTCGGTCAACCCATACACATTACCCAATGCAGAGGGCTTTTCAATCTTTAAGCCGTACTTTACCCCCCCCCGTTGCTTCTCTTTGGGTAAAACGGCAATAGCAAATCGTTTACTCATTTCTTGCTGTTTTAATTAATGACTATGTTCTCAGATTCTCATTGAATAGCCTTAAAGGCGGTGGTCTTGCTTTGAGGTTCATAACTATGGAATTTATAAGGCAGCCCCTAAAGTCGTGCGAAGACTGCCTTTGGATAATCGTGTTATTTATATACTCGGATATATCCTGAATCCCTCTACCAGCTTCCCCTCAAAATCAGAAATCAACTTGCGTATCTGCTTGTTTTGATTGTCAGCATTTATATAGTGACCTGCCAAATAATAACCCTCTACATAAGCATTGCCTATTTGGGAGAAGATATTACGCAATCTTTCTTGAAATGGAAGTTTGTCACAGTCAAAGACACCTGCCATTATTTCGCCATAAGCACCATATCCAAACCCTTTTTCATCTCTCATTCTTTTCGCTGTTTCTTTCAACCGTTTATTGAAACGGTTCAGTTCGGACTTTAATATCTTTTCGGCATACTTGGTGCAATCATTCTTGCGAAGCATTTCTTCCATTTCGTTGAAGGCGCTAATATACGCTTCTTTGAATTGTGCAGCCACCCTGCCAGTGAATCCCATAGCCAAAAAGGTGAACCCATCACGGGTTAAATAGTACATGGGTCTTTTTTCACCTTTTTTATCGACATATTCAACGGGCGCAAAATTGCGCTGGTTAAATAACTCACTACAATCCAATGATTTAATAGCTCTCAATACATCTTTGTGTGCTTTACCAAAATACTCGGCAACTACCAATGAGGAAGTTACTGCCTTACCTTCTCTCACTTCAATCAAATCAACTTCATACGAGGAAGAATTGTTCCTTTTAATAATCTCTGTTTGCATGTTCATTATATTTATGTGTTAGTACTATAAGTTCTACTTTAATCACCCACATAGTGAGCACCGAAATGCCCGTAACTATACGGATTGTAATACGCTGATTGAGGTATTGACAAATCATCATAAGAGCTACGCTCTGCCGATACAGTACCACCACATGAGGCATTTACCGATTTTATATATTCTCTGTCTTTCTTTGCCATTGCCTCATTGGTAAGAGCCAGTTCTGACTTAGCCATCATCCAAGCGAATTTCAAACAGTCAGAGAAAGACTTGTTGCCAGCATGACGTTTATAACATCTATGGGCTGACTTCATAATTTGAGATAAGTTGTAGCGTTTCATATATCTATCGTTTTATAACCACGATGTAAATGTAAACCGTTCGCTTTAAATAAGCAAACAAAATAGTAATATTTCGCTTTACATTAACTCAATTTAAGAATAGCTATCGCTTTACGTATTTAAAAGTATGTATATTTGCACAAAATATAATTTAGAATAGTTATGGCTTTACGAATAAAAGAAGTTATAAAAGAGCAAGGAACAACTGTTCAAGAGCTTGCTGATAAGATGGGAATATCCAGAGTGGGATTAAGTCAACACATAAATGGCAATCCTTCAGTAGAAGTATTAGAACGAATAGCATCTGCTTTGAATGTTCAAGTTTCAGACCTATTTGAAAAATCTTCCGATGAAGTTATAGGAGCTGTCCGAATTGGAGATAGCACTCACGTTATCAATAGTAAGGATGATATCAAGAAGTTAGCGGAAAAATTGTAATATGCGCGAACATCCACTAGTTTTTTATTGTTTATCTGCAAAAAGAAGAATCCCTTTAGGTACAAAACCATTATAAATGACTACATTTGTAACTAGTTACTCTTTAGAATAAATAGTAACTCTAATTAATTGATACATATGGCACATTTAATTGTAAAGAATTTCGGAGCTATAAAATCCGCAGAAATAGAAATAAAGAAGTACAATTTTTTTATTGGGCATACTTCAAGCGGAAAAAGTACTATTGCAAAACTTCTTGCAATATTTAACAACTCTGTTTTTTGGGCTATCAAGGAAGGAGATTTCAAGGGATTCTTTAAGTTGTTGGAAAAATATAATATTAATTTTGATTTTAAACCTTCTACTATCATTAAGTATAGCAATGATAAATATTACTGGGAAATAGGAGAGAATAAATTCCATAGCAATTATAAAGATGCTGACCTCATGGAGATGGCTAGCACATCTGAATCCTATGATTTCATATTGAAATTTATAGAGAAAAAAGAGAGTGAATCATCGTTAAAAGATTTAATAGATGCTTTAAAAAACTCTGTAAAAGACAGTAAGCTAAAGAAGGATGATACATTTTTCCCACTCTTCATTAAACCACTTTTAATGAGTATCATTTATGAAGAGTGTATTCCTGTATACATACCTGCCGAAAGGTTGTTAATTTCAACATTTTCTAATAGCATATTCTCTTTACTACAAGCAGGAGCCAGTATTCCTGATTGTATAAAGGATTTTGGGAGTTTATATGAAAAAGCTAGAACACAATATAAAAATATTGATATCGACATACTAAATATTCAAGTTTCGTTTAATAATAATGGCGATACTATATATTTAACAAATGAGCATAAGGAATTAAAATTATCCCAAGCTTCAAGTGGTATTCAATCAATCATTCCCCTATGGACTGTATTTAACCAGTACGTTGAGAGTAAGAAAAAACAAATGTTAGTGATAGAAGAACCTGAATTAAATTTATTCCCTTCTACTCAACATTTCTTAATTGATTGGATTATAAAAAAAATGAGAAAATCAAATGGAAGTATTGTTATTACAACACATAGCCCTTATGTATTATCAGTAGTAGATAATTTAATTTTAGCAAGGGAAATATTAAATAAAAGTAATAACAAAAGGAAAATCCAATCTCAAATAAAGGCACTTATCCCGTCAATGGCTTTAATTGACTTCCATGAAGTGTCATCATACTTTTTCCATTCTGATGGGATTGTTAAAGATATACTAAATACTGAATTAAAATCCGTAGGTGCAGAGTATATTGATGAAGCCTCCAATGAGTTAGGATATATTTTTGATGAACTTTGTAATATTGAAAGAAATGAGCTGTAAGTGTTTTGATAAAAAGCCCGGTTTTTCAGAAACAGCCCCTTTTGATGAACGATACGAACAATCGAAATGCAGGTGTAACTCACGTTTTACCGTTAGCGAGAACAGAAGTAAATTCACAATAGGCTCAAAAGATTTAACCAAGGTGGACAAGGTGAAAATTGATGGCTATTTTGACCGTTCGTCAGAACATAGGAAATGTGACTATTTGTTTGTGTACACATCAGACCCTAAACAGATTTATATCTTTGAACCATTGGAAACAGCTTCATTCCGCAAACATCGCTTTCAAATGCGTTGTGATTTGCTTTCATTTTAGTATCTTTGAACCATTGGAAACAGCAAAGCAACCCCCGCCCAAAAGGACAAACAGGTTGTGATTTGCTTTCATTTTAGTATCTTTGAACCATTGGAAACAGCAAAGCAACCCCCGCCCAAAAGGACAAACAGGGTGTGATTTGCTTTCATTTTAGTATCTTTGAACCATTGGAAACAGCTGACTATTCATTATAATCTAATAATCAAATGGTTAAACAATCAATTTGAATCACAAAAAGCAAACAGTTTTCCACTAAAAATCCCACCAACAAGTGGGATTTTTACTTTTAGAATAACTCCAACTGTTGCCCCGGTGTATTCACATCTTGAACTTTTTTCCCATAAAAGAGCTCAATATTACCAAATTGTTTGTCCGTAATACATATAATTCCCACCTGTCCAAACTCCGGTAAGAAAGATTTAACTCTTTTTATGTGCACATCTGCATTTTCACTGCTGGCACAATGTCGTACGTAGATGGAAAACTGAAACATAGTAAATCCATCCTTCTGCAGGTTCTTCCGGAAGTCTGCATACGCCTTCTTATCCTTCTTGGTATCAGTAGGCAAATCAAATAACACCAGTACCCACATAATGCGATATTCACTAAAACGGTCCATTACATTTCCGGATATGCTATTTTACGCAACTCTCCATTAAAACATTTATAAAGAGAAGCTGTTGTTTGTCCCACTGCTATCATTAGCGGACTACGCTTACCTGAAATAATAACATCTAACGACGGAATCGTCAAAAGCTGTCCTTTCAGTTCCTTTGTCAACATCCCATAATCTCCTCCTTTTTTCATAATATCACAAACCAGTTCATCCACATACGGACGATAAGGTTCCATTATATCATCAGCCAAGCAATACGCATTATAACGATTATGATGATGAATGCCTAACGTAGGCAAAAGTCCACTCGATACCAACCCACGTGCCACAACAGCACGCAATATCGCATACCCATAATTCAACAAATTATTAGGTGGAATGCCCTCTCTATCTCTCGTGAAACCATCTATTTTAAATAGGTTTTTCCAATAGTAAGCTGCAGCCCGAGCTTCCAGATTATCAGAATCCCCACTCTTCACATCAGCAGCCCATGCTTTCATGCATCTTATTTCTTCCCCTGCACATTTTTTCAACACAGCTGCCTGATTCTCTATCTTTTGCTTAATGGTTTGTTGCCACAATTGTTTCATCAATGGAAGAGAAGCACCTAATTGTTGACGAAAACGTTCATTCTGAGTTGTATTGCCATACAAAGGAAGCATCAGGCCAACGGGCATACTTTTACTATCGCAGGTTATGATAGCGCAATTATTTTCAAGTAGAGCTTCCAGTACTCCTGAGGTAATCGTAATTTGCTTATTATCCAATACAACTACACCAATATCTTCTATTGGTTTTGTCACTTCTGCCTTTTGTTTAAATCCTCCCGTTAAAGTTTCATTTTTCACTACTTCCGGTAGTTTTATTACTAACTGTGCATTCTTTAAAGATAAATAAATTGGATTTCCAAAATAGAGTGTTTTCTTAATCATAGTACTTCAATTTTAGTGAATATTATTCATCACCTTCTTCAAACGGTAACTGAGGAGACACCCTTTCTGTTCATAAAGTTCTTTCATTCACTCTTGAGCTAATTCTGGGGTCTCAATTTCTTGTACACGATCATAGCCAATCTGGGCTGATCACAGTTTAAAAAGCTCTGCTTTGGGAGAAGGAATAGACTGAATGATACGAAAAAGTCCTTTTATATTTGCCGCTTGGATTTTCCTTCTTTTACCATCTTCAGCAGTCATTTGAACTGGGGTACAATTTGTACCCCAGTTCAAATTCAACATTTCATCTCTTGAACACATTCGCTTTGTATATTGCTTAGCATTGCATTATCTGTCAAAACCTGAACAACATCTAAAATAGAAAAATACCATTGTTGTTCTTCTTCATTCCAGGCGGAACGAATACTCTTGCCTTGAAACAATTTCAATTTATTCTCCATCTCAATATTCCCCTATCATAACAATTTGACCAATATGATTGACTCGGACTTTAATAATTCTGTTCAATATACTTAGAGAAGAAATTCGTTTCCAGGTAATCTCCTGCAATTCTTTCCTATCTGCAACAACTGTTTCTAAATGATGCCTAAACACATAATCTTTAGAGGCTATTTTTTGCACTCTAAACAAGTTTGGACTTATTAAAGCATAATTCTCAGGATTCAGCAAATCAATTTCTTTAGGGTCAAAGCCAGTCTTCTCATTTGGGAACACAAAATACTCGTTTTGCTTCATACTAAAAAGAAACTTCCAACCTTCACTTCTCTTATAATCTTTATCAATAATAGGTTGACTAAGATTTACCCGCGTCACTGCATCAAAGAAAGAAACTACAACCTCTTCAAGTTCAAACTTCAATTCACCATTTTCATCAAATACAGCCTGTCCCTTTTTGTCTAAAACTGGTTTACGATAAATTGCGACATGATGATTATTACCTGTATTAACAAAATCAACCGGAATCCTCCGACTGTCTTTATCTAAAATAAAATTACCATCCTTATCCTTCTTTTCATGAAGTGATTGCGCTTTACTGATACCAAAAACACTCACTCGCTTTATAGTTATACCTTTCTCTTTATTGAGCCATATCGGGTTTTCATCCAGATTGGCAAATGCACTCTTCGCATTACCGTATTCTTTTATGCGATCCTGCAAAAGTTTACGAATTCTCGCATCTACAACTTTATCTACATTCAATTTTTCATCAATAGGTTTTCGTACCGTATAAACCGTTTCAAGCATTACTGTTTTAACCTTTTCCGGAACACACTCGTTCTGCTTAGCATCTAACCAAACAGGTTGCTTGTCCAATGAATTCTTACCAGTAAAAGCTTTCTTCGAATCATTGCCATTTTCTTGCAAACGCCTCAATAATGCATCTCTATAAGCAGGTTTATTTACAGTGGCTATCTTAGCTGCATCAAACGAGGCATTCACTTTCTCCTCTTTAACCACATACTGTTTATGACTACCGTAAACAGTTTCCAAATGCAATTGCCCTCGTGGAGTTTGTTGCTGCTTTTTGTTTATTCCATTTTTCTTTTTTGTTCTATTGAGATTAATTGTAACTACCTTATTCTTGGTCTTAATAGAGATTAGCGTATCATTTAAATGCTTCTTTGCCTCAGCACGAAATTCATCTAAAGACATGGGAGGAATAGCCTTTCCATTTTGAAAATACTTATTTCTTATTGCAGCTTCATTCGTATCAGGCTTAAGACTAGCATTCTTATTATTAAAATACTGGATAAATACATCTTTAGTAAATGCTACTGTCAAAGCATCCATTGCATGATGGCGGTGATCGTTACGCTTAGTCCAATCTTTAATCCTACCTATCAACCTTCCATCATTATCTTCAAAATATTCGACTAATCCCAGTACTTTATATTTTTCCCAATTCAATTCTTTCATAACATCAACAAGTTGCCAATCTTCACGCAATTCATCAGTAATCGCCCCAGTAGTAGCAACCACTCGACGACAAATTTCATTCAACATAGAAAGAGCTTTCTTTGCAATGTACTGTGTATTCCGTAAATCCCTATCAATAAATCCTTCAGGGATTTCACTCTCCTGCATTTTCAATTTTCTAAGTTTAGTTTTCTTATCCCTGAACAGTACCTCGCAACGATTTAAATATTCCTGCAAACCTTGTTCGCCATATTTCTCCTCCACAAAATCATAAGCAGTTTTACTTCCTTTCTCAATATTTATACTTTTCACTTCCAATGTTTTGTTAGAGAAAGAATCATCAAACAAACGAGCCTGTGGAATAATATGCTCAATATCAAAATCCTTACTGAACAATTTTTCTTTGGGAATATAGGTATTAGAATACAAGGTTTTATAACCATTATCTTTCAACTCTTCATACAATTTATAACGAATTATTGCATTACGGCTTACATGAGACATTCCGAAATCATTTTGCAGAATAGCTCTTATCCCTTCGTGCGTTTTTGTTGTATCCACAATAGATTTCGTCAGTTCTTCTCTCTCTTTTGCATTTTTCTTTAATTCGCGAGCCAGTTCAATACGGATTTCATCCGGTTTGCCATAAGTAGTAATAATCGCATTAATCACATTGACCATCTGATTCAGTATCTTCTCAACAACCGGATTACGCAAACTATTCTTAGGAAGAAGCTCTAATTTATCTTTCAATACCTTGTTCTTAATTTCTTCTTTCTTTAATGAGGATTTTGAATGTTTATACCCTGCATATTCACAAGCAACATCATACTGATTTCCATCTTTTAGATGAGGTAATATCTTACGAATTGTTTTTGTACTCAAACTACCATAATCTTCTTGAAAAGTTATATTCGCCAAAATTGAAGCATAATCTTTTTCAAAACCACATAAATCTGCTATCTTTTGAATCAGATTTCCATCTCCGGTCGGCGTACTATCACCCTCAAAAGAGTACAATAAATGCCAAAGTTTAAAGTAAGGTTGCTTGTCCAATTCTTTTTCCGAATCAAAACACAAAACTTCCGTATTCCAACCCAAAGCAGAAAATATCGTTTTTACTTGTTCTACAATTTCGTCAGCTGATTTTTTGAAATTAATAGACTCATGACCAGATATTTCAAGAATCTTACTAAATGCCTGATATAAGGCACTTCCTGTTCTATTTCCATCAATATTTTTAAAATTCAGATTCAGATTCTGAGGATTATTAAATAGCAATTTCAGCACATCTGATTTAGTCAGCTTATCACGGATAAAAAGTTCTTTAGCAAGTAAGCTTTTTTCATCAGCATCCAGAGGACGGCTAACATTCAATTTCAAAGAATCAATATTTTCGGCAGAATCGAGCAGTGTAGTAGAATTATCATCTTGCTTTTTACGTTTATTTTTCACACCAAGCACCGACACCTCTATATCGTTTAAAGTCTGCCATATCTTAAATTCCTGGAATAGAGGTGAAGAACGAGGAATAACCCGACTACCAATAGTTTTAATCTTTTTCTTACCATCTATTTCCACCTCTATCTGCCGCCTTTCAAACTCACAAATATTTATCAAACCTTTCTGACTTTTCAAACGACGTTGATAAAAGATAACGATATCCCGAATTTCCTTTTTCAAATCTTCCGTCAACTCTTTATGAAATTCAGCCTGTTTTTCCCATATCGTATTAAACTCATCCAAATAATCCTGCCTATAAAACACCATATTCCGCAAGCCTATATTAGGATTGTTATCCAAAACAGCCATTTGATACTGTCCAACAGTTTGTCTATTGAAATATAGTTCCTTGCTTCGATCACTAATTGCACCTAAATACCCACTCGAATTACTAATCTGCTCATTTATCTCTTGCAAAACGATTGCAAGTTCTTCAGGATTCATCCTCTCGGAAAGTGCTTTTACTCGCCATTGGAAGTTTTCAAGTTTCAATTCCTCTCTCTTTACTCCCCTTTTAATTCCCACAAGTCTGTATTCTTTTTCTACTCTTCTAGTTTGGGCTTCTTCTTCATTCCAACTATTTTCAACTTCTTTCCATACAAAATACTTCGCTAATATAGCCCAAGTCTGTGACTTATTCTTTCCTCTTACTTCGTCTTTGACTTTATCAATTAAGGAATCTGGATAAAATTGTTTCTGAAAATTCCAAATTCTATCAAATTCAGCTTGCAAATCTGAGCGATAAAAATCAGGGAAATATCTTTTTCCTGCTGTAAGAAGTTGCAAACATAATTCGCCGGGTGTAATACCCTCATCATACATTTTTTGGGCCACTTCCATCCCGTCAATTAAAGTCCCATTTTCTGCTCCTTTGGCCTTCCGACTGCTTTTATAACCACGTTTCTTGTTAATCATTAATAACACACGTGCAAATTGCTCTAATGAAATCTCTTCTACAGCAGCTTTCGCTCTTAAGCGATATGTTTCAAAAGTCGTTCTATTACCATTTTCAGACAATATCGTTTCATCGGTAATGAAATTATATTCTTTCAAGACCTCAATCAGATTTTCACGCCGCAGTTTATAGCGCTGCAAATTACGTCGCATACTTCGACCTGCTGTCCTATCTGCATTTGTAGTGATACTCTTCCCCTTTTCAAAATTCTGCAATTCGTCCACCGTTAAAGGGTTTACTCGCACACCAAGCTTAATTATTGACGATTTCTCTTCGCTCGTTTCTGCCTCATTAACTAATGCCCAGCCAATGCTACTGGTCCCCAAATCCAACCCCAATATTTTTTTCATAACAATAATTTAAAGTTAATTTCCACAAATGTAAAAAAAGCATTTGAAAAGATTGCAGGATATATCATTTTTATTCTTATCTTTGTCGTACTAAAATGAAGCAAATCACAATAAGGATTATTCCGTTGTGAAGACATTAGGTTCCCTCGTCCTTAACGGGGGATTTTTTATTTCAATAAACGAGTTTTTCCATCAAAGAAACTACTTTTTCTTTCCTTAAAAAACTTCCTGCCTACTAAAACTTTCCTCCCCAAACACTACCCTTCGTATCACAATATTTTATACCTTTGTTCACTAAGAATTAATCGTCCCATACCCATTTCTGTTTCGTCCGACAGCTGTCGGACGATAATTAAACAACTGTTGGACGATAATGCAACAGTTGTCGGACGATTAGTTTTTAGGAAGAAGAAAATTAATCTGCTTAGCGACAAAAATAATTCCCCGAAGCGACGAGAACTGTTT
>UMHA01004158.1_pt1 | contig 18809 bp, 20 predicted proteins | sample 1965401 | NCBI WGS metagenome assembly UMHA01 (sample SAMEA4836085, study PRJEB28245) | human gut metagenome | biome: gut microbiome; material: fecal sample | place: Denmark | collected 2008 | reverse complement strand
GGAATTTAACTTTTCAAAGTGGAATTTACTTCTTCATTTCAGCCTTTTCTTTAAAAATCAATGAAAATATAAATCTTACCAATGGTCCAGCATAAAAAAGCTGTAAACAAAGAGCCATTGGAAAACTTAAAACCATAGACTGTAGCCAAATAACAATAAATTGATTCATATCTGGTTTAGAAATAAAAACTGTTGCGATAAAACTCATAATTGGACACATAAATGACACAATTACAATAGAAATAGCATAGGAAACAATAATATTAGGAACTTTTTTTACATCTATTGCCTTAAAAACTAACTTATGAGCAATTTTACCAATAAGAAAAAATTCTAATACTCCAGCAATAACATACATAAAAGGAAACTCCTTAAATGCTTCCAAGAATACAAAATTTTGTAATCCCCCACTATGAATCGCAATATTATAACAAACCATAACATAAACCATTACTGCTGCCATGATAACAGTATAAACAAAATCTTGAAATTTAGTTTTTGGCATACTATATACACTCCTTTCCAAAATAAAAACAGCACATATAACCTGTGTTGTTCGTTAATCATTCCAAAAAGAATGTACGTTTCCAATATTTACCGATTATCTTGCGTTCGCACTAAATTATAACAAAAAAATTCTTTTCATTCAAGAAGAATTTTTAATTTTATCTAACTCTTTTAACTTTGCTTTTATCATAAACACTAAGTCCATAGAAGCATTAATTTTATATAGAACCAAAAGGCTATCCTGCAATTTTGTTCTAAGTAACATAGTATCTTTTATATTTTCTGCTTCTTTTTTATAATCAAAATTAGGAATAGGATTTTCTTCAATAAATGCACGAATATAGTTTTCTATGTCTTTTAAGACATAAACCTTTAAATCATATTCATCCATTTCCATAACCCCATAATATCCACCAACCAAATATTTAAATTCATCTTGTAATGTCATAGCTTCACCTCTTTTTCTATCCATCGCATAATTACTAAAACAATATAATCAACTTGCTCCTGTGTTAAATCTTCATCTTTCAAAATATGATGCCATTTATAAAGACAGTCTCTGCAACAAGTAGCCGTAGCATGTTGAGCAACAAAAACAGGATGTCCCCGCATCGGAGTCTGCTTGCCATCATTCGCTAGATTACAGGGAAGAAGTCGCTTCGTAATAAAATCGTAAGCATGGCTTTTAATTACATCAATCCCTTTGGAATTAATGTAATCTTTATCTTTTTTAGTTAAATGGAAACGACTACGAAACTTTGATTTAGAAAGTTTTAAAAACAATTTATCTATTTCCATATTTTGATACTCTAAAAAAGTCATACTACCTCTCCTCAACAATAGCTGCAAACGAATACTGCAACTTTTCTTCCAAATCTATAACAGATGTTTCAACTTGATAACCAATCTTACCAGCACTAAAAATAATAGTATCAAACTGTTTTGCACTCTCATCAACAACAACAGGAAATTTCTTTTTCATACCTATCGGAGAACATCCTCCATGAATATAGCCTGTAATTTTTAATAATTCCTTAGATGGAAGCATAGAAACAGATTTTTCACCTACAGTTTTACTTGCTTTCTTTAAATCCAATTCTTTATCAACTGGCAACATAAAAACATAATATCTCTTAGATGATGAAACAGTAACTAAAGTTTTAAATACTTGTCTAAAATCTTGGTCTAAAACACTAGCAACTTCAACACCACTAATAGCATCGGTATTACCATAATAATAAGAATTATATTTTATCTTATTTTGCTCTAAAATTCTCATAACATTAGTTTTTTCCATAGTATCACCTTAAATTTTCTTTTGATAGTAAACACTATATTCCATAAGACCATGTTTTTTATAAAAGTTAATAGCTGGTATATTTTTAGGAAAAGCAAGTAATTTAATGTACTTAGCTCCTTGCTCATGTACTTTCTTCTCAAACTCTAAAAATAACATTTGAGCAATACCTCTTCTACGATAGTCCTTATCAACACATATATAATCAAGCATCGCTATTTTCTCATGATACCACCATGCTTTATTCATAACTTCTCCATCAACAAAACCTATAACCTTGCCATCATCATTTTCACAAACTAACAAAACAGAATTTCTTTTTCTAATTCTTTTCATTAACTTATTTCTACCTTTATCAGTAGCAAAACAATCAGGCAACACATTAGAATCAAACTGAATTTCAGCAGCTTCTAACTGTAAATGTAAATCTAAAAGAGCATCATAGTCCTTCATTGTTCCTTTTCGTATATTCATATTTTTTACCTCCTCGTAACATACCCATAAATTCTGAATAAGAATCTATTTTATAATCTGCCAAAGAATCTATTTTTAATCGATCCTTATCAGAATATTTATCATACACATTAATAGTTTCTATACCAGCACCTGTAGAAGCCATAACACCGTGCAAAGAGTCTTCAAATACTAAACATTCTTCAGGATTAGCATGATAGTATTCTAAAACTTTCAAATAAACTTCCGGATGAGGCTTTTTATGTTGGACGTCTTCTTTTCTAATAATTAAATCAAACGTATCATAAAAAGAAAACGCATTGGCCATATGAGGATTACCTTTTGCGTAAATATCTAATTGTCTTTGTGTCGTTGCTGTTGCAAGAACTACCGTAAATCCATTGTCCTTAAACCATAACAAAAGTTCTGGAGCACCATCTTTATAAGTCAATTCATTTCTTAAAATAAAATCCACACTAGACCATCTCTCACTAATTAGCTGTTCCCTAGAAATATTCATATGGTACTTTCGAATTAAATAATCGCAATACGCAATATAAATATCAGAACTAGAATTGTGCTCTAAAAAAGAATCTCTATCTTTTTGTATTTCACCTAAATCAAGTTTAAGATTAGCAAATTTATCTACAATTCTAAAATCCGCTTCATTCCATATTCCAATAGAATCAATAAGAGTTCCATCCATATCAAAAATAATATACTTTTTATCTGATAAATCTAATTCTTTTAAACTCTTCACAATATCACCTTTTTACAAAAGTATTTTATCATAGGTTAAACTAATTGAAAATATTTAAAAAATAGGCATTTGCTATATATATTTATCATTATTTTGACTATATTATAATGAAAGGAATGAAGTAATATGTACGGAATGTATCCTTATCCATACAATTATGGAAACAATGATGGTTTTGGTTCAGGATGGATCTGGGCAATCATCATCGTTATTATAATTATTTTCTTCATCTGGGGAGGAAATAATAATTGCTGCAACAACGGAAATGGTTGCAGATAAAAAGCACTTAAGTGCTTTTTATTATTGTAAAAAATAAAAACCGTTGACAAGCAACGGTAATCATCAATATGGTGGAGCATAGCGGGATCGAACCGCTGACCTCCACGGTGCAAACGTGGCGCTCTCCCAGCTGAGCTAATGCCCCATATTTATTGTCTCTTTTTCAAGTCGACAAATAGATTATAACAAGCCATATTATAATTGTCAACAATTTTTATACTTTTTTTCTAAATATTCTTTCTCAGTATAATAAATATCCCCTTTTTTTATTAAATGCCGATGTCCCCTTTGAAACTTATCTAAAGAATCAACAATTTTACTTTTATGGAAATGATAATAATTTAAATATCTTTCCAATAAAAATTTCTCATAATAATAAGGGATTTTTTTTAATTCTCCACACAGTTTAATAAATAAAAAAACAATTAAAAATAAAACATTAAAAGAAAAAGAAACAAAATAAAAATATGCAAAATAAAACAATAAGCAATAACCACAAAAAATTGTAATATAAAAGGCAGTTTTATAAGATGAAAAAAAATGAAAAAATAAACACAAAAACTTTCCCCCATCCAAAGGATAAATGGGAAGCAAATTAAAAAATAATATTCCAAAATGATACGTTGAAATTAAAGTTCGCTCATCAGGAAAAATATTAACAAGAAATAAACAAGCTAATATTTGAAATATTGGTCCAAAAATTAAAATAATAAATTCTTTAGTCAAAGAAATATTAAAAGGAGTAGAAAATTTAGAAATTCCTCCTAAAGGATAAATTAAAATTTTTAATACTTTTCCACCACAAAGATATGCCATCAATAAATGCCCAAATTCATGAACGACAATCAAAAAAGTAATAATAAAAAAAGGAAAAAAAGAAGCAGTAAAAACTGCAAAAAAAGCTATTAAATAGAATAAAGGATGAATTTCTAAATAACTAAATATATTCTTTATAATTTAAATAACTCCCATCTTTTTGAAAAACTAAATACAATTTTTCATCTTGTGCTTCTCCCAATAGTTTTCCTTTTTCTACATAATCATATAATTTAATTCCATCTGTTGATATATTGGAATAATAGACATCTATACCATCTACCTGCTCAACAACAACAGTATTACCATAACCATCCTTTTCCCCCATAAAAATGACAATACCACTTTCTAAAACTGGAACCATATAATTTTCACTAACTTTAAGTTTAACTCCATCTAAATAAGAATTTGCTTTTTGGTAAGATAGGCTCTCCTGAAACACCTGTTTTTCATCTATTGCTAATTTATCTACAGACAAAATATTACCAAAATACTTTTCATAGACACTTTTAATTTTTGTAAACTTAAAATTAGTATCATATACTTGTTTTAAAATACCATTTTTTATTGAAGAATCACTCTTTACTAAAATCATCCCAATCAAAAAAATAATAACGGTAATAAGTGCCCTAGTAATAAAATTACGAACATTTTTCTTTAACACTAATTTCTTTTTTACTGTTTTTCTTGTATTCATACCCTAGTCTCCTCTACTAAAGAATATGAAAAAAGAAAAGTATTTATTCACTTTTCTTAAGAATTAATAGAAATTTTCTTATATTTATTAGGCAGCAACCAAATAATAAAATAAAGAATTTCCGCATAAATCAAATTAAGTACTAAGCTATGGCTAATTTTATATAATAAACGATAAAAGGTCATAGGAACCAACTGAAATAATAAAATAATAATAGCATTCATACACTCATAAGCAACAATAATGATGACAATAAATAATAACAAGCTAAGCCATGTAGAACGAATATACTTATATAGAAAAAAAACAAGTATCCCTATAATAGTAAATAAAATTGCATTATAAAACAACAAATTTGTATACATAAAATCATAACATATACCTATAGCAAAGCAACCAATAAAATAATATCGAAGTTTTTTAATAAAAAAAGGATAAACAATAACTAACGAAACAATCGTAAACATTGGTGTAAATAAAGATAAATCTCCAATCATATATGGTAAGAAATTAGAGAGAATTCCATCTAATAAGAAAGAACAAACCAAAATAATAATTGCCACAACCATACTATTCTTTCTCCTTTAATATTGTAACATAATGAATATTATTAAAATCTTGAGAAGTTTTTATATATAATGTTTTACTTAAGTCATACTTATCGCTTTTTATATCTTGTACTACACCTACATAAATTCCGCCTGGAAACATTCCTCCAAGCCCACTAGTAACAATAGTATCACCTTTTTTTACTGTACTCATTTTATCTACTCCTGTAACAGTAACACATTCAGTTTCATTATCATAACCATTTAAAATTGCATAACTATCACCATTACCAGTTTTAATTGTAACACTTACTTTATAATTAACATCATCACTTGTAATAAGCTTTATCTCACTAGAATGAGGATAAACACGGGAAATCTTTCCAATCAGTCCATTTTTAGTAACAACTGCCATATCTTTCTTTATCCCATCTTTAGAACCCTTATCAATCATAATCTGATTAAACCAATAATTCTTATTTCTAGATAAAATAGTTGCATTGATTGGGGTATATTCAGTCAAAGTACGATTCAAATCCAGTACATCTTTTAACTCTTGTATTTCCTCTTCTAAAGAAGTATTTACATTTTTTTGAATAAGATAACTTGCAGATTGATCTACATCTTTTTCGTCATTTAAAGCAGTAAAAGGATACATAACAATTTTATTAATAGACATAAAAACATCTTTAATAATACCTTCTCCCAAAAAATTAGAGCGACTCATATAAACTGACAATGAAATACCAAGGAAAGTAATAATGATAACAGCAATAATTACTATTTTTATGTTAACTTTGCTTCTTTTTTTAGTTTTGTACATAACATCATCCCATTCCAACTTATTATAATATAAATAAAATTGACCTGCAACTACAGATTTAAAATATTATGATGTTCAAAAAAACTATAATAAGAATCTTCGCCCACAATAATATGATCACGAATTGGAATTCCCTGAATATAACCCGTCTTAACTAAATGATCAGTCAACAAAACATCTTCTTTACTAGGAACTACAGAATTAGAAGGATGATTGTGAATACACACAATACTAGAAGCACTAAGACGATAAGCTTCTTTAAAAATCTCCCTCGGATGAACAATACTACGGTTTACTGTACCCATAAATAACAACTTCCTTTCTAATAATTCTTGTTTATGATTAAAATAATAACAATAAAAATATTCCTGTTTTGCATTATTCATAAAATATTTAGCATCCTGCCAAATTTCTTTTGGTGTTTTTAAGCATACTAATATATCACTTTTTCTTAAAAAAACACGTCTCCCAAGTTCAATAGCTGCTAAAATCTCCAACGCTTTAACTTCACCAATCCCTTTAATAGAAACGAAATCATAAAAACTGCAATCTTGGATTTTAGATAAAGGAAATTGTTGTAAAATTTCCATTGCCAGCTCATAAACATTCTTATTATGACACCCGTTTCTAAGTAAAATAGCTAACAACTGTGAATCAGATAAAAATGAAGCACCATAGTGAAGCAATCGTTCTCTAGGTTTATCATCTTCTGGTAATTCTTTAAACTTACAATGAATATAAATCACCTCTACTATATTATTAGCAAAATAATTTACATTCCCGTACCAATAATTTGTTCATAGTTAGCCATCACTACCTCCTCAACTGTCAAAATATCATCTTTTGAATCAGATTCTTTTACTAATAAATCAAACTGACTTACATTACTGGCAAACTCCTCGTTATCAAGAGCGACAGACTTTATATAAATCTTATATCCCATATCTTCATAAATCTTTTTTATCTTATTAGCATTATCTTTATCCATAGTAATGCCAACATATACATAATACTTATTATCCTCTAAAACAGCTAGTTTATTCGTAAGATCACCTACATTTTCTTGCATAATATCTTTAGATGAATATATTCCTTCTTGTAAGAAATAAAAAGTATTATTTTCTTGAAAAACAGAAATACTATCTGGAGCATTACGATATAAATAATTACCACATATTGCTCCTAAAAATACAAAAATTACAGCTAATAACATTGTCTTTTTCATTAAACCAATCACCACTTATAAGATAGCAAAATTCATTTGAAATTTTTGTCGAAAAAAAAAGACATTTCCTCTTTTTACAAAAAAATGTCACTTCTTTTTAGTAAATTGATATGTATAACATTCCTCTTTAACTGGATTCAAATCATCAAAAGAATAACGAGAAAAATTAAGATCAAAACGTACACCATACGGAACAGTTTCCATAACTATGAAACCCGGAACCCCTTCTGCATCTTTCTTCCTATGTATATCATCACTAAGTGTAGGTAATTTAATAAAGTCATCAGCAAATCGACTCTTATGTGCATGACCCGTAATAGCAAATGGAAATTCTACTAATCGGTATTGCAAACGAATCTTAGAATGATGTTCAAAAGAAATAGGATATCCAAAAACAGTAAAATAGGATTGTAAATATCCCAAAGGAAAAACATTTCGTTTTTCTGTAGATAGAATTTTTAATATATCAAAACCATGTTTCAAGTACTTAGTATCATGATTACCGCCAAGTACATACTGACGAATATGTTTATCTTCCGGATATACATCTAAAATATGATTAATCTGCTTTATAGGTGATTGATATTCTTTGTGAGAGTCTACCATACCAGCACCAATATCCCCACCATGAAATAAATAAAAAATCCCCTGATTACGACAAAAGTCTAAAACCACGGGAAAATATTCAGTATTCTCATACTTACTGGCAAAATGAGTATCAGAGACAAAAGCTACTTTTTGTCCTGTTAAATCTACCATACTATAAAATTTTAAATAAATAGATTTCAATTGTTCTCTTTGATTTAAATCAAATTCTTTTTTATATGTAAGCACTTCTTGGCGTAAAGCAGCTAATAACTCATACTTATTTAATTGATGCTCTACTAATACTTTATCAAAATCTTCACCAGCAATTAGTTGATCCAACACTTCTCTCATACGACCACTCCTACTATAAGAATACTAAACCACATCAAAAAAAGCAATAGAAATTCTATTGCTTAATCTACTGTAATTGTGCTTGTAAAGATACTAACTTTTCTTGCTCTTCTTTTAACTTTTCACGATCCATATCTACTATATTCTTTGGTGCCTTATTTACATAATTTTCATTAGCTAAAAGCTTTTCACGTCTTTCAATAGATGCTTGTAACTTTTTAATTTCTTCTTCAATTTGTTCTTTATTAACTTCATTTTCAAAATAATATGTAATTTGAATAATAGTAGATTGATAAGAAATAGTTTGATAAGAAGAAACATCATCTGTATCCTTTAATATATTTTCATCTGTAATCTTTAATTGAGTACAATAAATATATTTTAAATTTTCTGGACATTCTAAAGAAACTTTAGAATCTTTCTTAATACCATTAGTTACCTTCAAATTACGGATTTCTGTTAAATCAGAAATTACTTTTTTAATATCAGAATAAGAATCTTCAAAAACCTCTTCTGAATTATAAACTGGATAAGAACTAATCATAATAGATTCACTATCCCTAACTGGTAACATAGAATAAATCTCTTCTGTAACATAAGGCATAAATGGATGTAATAATTTTAAAATAGTAGTAAGAACATCCAACAATACACTCTTAGTAGTATCGTTCATCAAAGCCTTACTAAGTTCAATATAATTATCACAAAAATCTTCCCAAATAAATTGATACAAAGTATTACCTACATTATGGAAATCATAACTATCCATATTTTTAGTAACTTCTAAAATTAACTTATTCTTTGCTGTTAATATCCATTTATCTGCTTCACTCAAGTTATCAAAAGTAATTTTTTCTTTTGTTAAATCATCAATATTCATTAAAACATAACGAGATGCATTCCACAATTTATTAATAAAGTTCCAAGTAGATTTTACTTTTTCTTCATCATAACGTAAATCCGTTCCAGGAGCAGTATTCGTGGTTAAAAAGAAACGTAGGCTATCAGCACCATACTTGTCGATAACATCCATTGGATCAACACCGTTACCCAAAGACTTACTCATCTTACGACCTTCTTTATCACGAATAAGTCCATGAATAAGACAATCTTTAAACGGACGTTTATCAGTAAATTCTAATCCTTGGAAAGTCATACGATTTACCCAGAAAGGAATAATATCATAACCAGTAACTAATACGTTATTTGGATAATATCTCTTAAAATCAACAGTCTCTTCAGGCCAGCCTAAAGTTGAAAATGGCCATAGAGCTGATGAGAACCAAGTATCAAGAACATCTTCATCTTGTACCCAACCATCACCTTCTGGAGCAACAAGTCCAACATAAACCTCATCTCCACGATACCAAGCAGGAATTCTGTGTCCCCACCATAATTGTCTAGAAATACACCAGTCATAGGTAATTTCCATCCAATGGTTCATTGTCTTTTCATAACGTTCAGGTACAAAATTAACTTTTGTATCTTTATTTTTTTGATTTTCCAAAACTCGATCAGCAAGAGGACGCATCTTAACAAACCATTGCTTAGAAAGTGTTGGTTCAACTACCGCATCACTTCTCTCACTATGACCAACATTATGTACCATTTCTTCAATACGAATTAATAAATCTTTCTCTTTCAAGTCCTCCAATAACTTTTCACGGCACTCTTCACGAGTCATTCCTTCATATCCAGGAGCATTCTCATTCATGGTAGCATCTAAATTCATAACCACAACTCTAGGTAAATTATGACGCATTCCTACTTCATAATCATTAGGATCATGTGCAGGTGTAATCTTAACAACACCAGTACCAAATTCCGGATCTGCATGCATATCACCAACAATAGGAATCTCCTTATTAACAATTGGCAAAATAACCGTTTTTCCAATCAAATGCTTATAACGCTCATCCTTTGGATTAACCGCAACAGCCGTATCACCAAATAAAGTTTCAGGACGAGTCGTTGCTACATCCAAATAATCATCTGTTCCAGTAATAAAATACTTAATATGATAAAAAGCACCTTTATCTTCTTTATAAATAACTTCCTCATTAGAAAGAGCTGTCATTTGTACAGGATCCCAGTTAATAATTCTTTCTCCTCTATAAATTAAACCTTTCTCATAAAGTTTAACAAATACATAATTAACAGCATCATTAAGCCCTTTATCTAAAGTAAATCTTTCTTTTGAGTAATCCAAACTAAGACCTAGTTTTGCCCATTGTTCATGAATAGTATTAGCATATTCATCTTTCCAACTCCAAGCATGCTCTAACCACTCTTCACGAGAAATACTACGCGGATTAATTCCCATATCACGAAGACGTTTATCAACTTTTGCTTGTGTTGCAATACCAGCGTGATCCATTCCAGGAAGCCATAAAGCATCGTATCCTTGCATTCTCTTATAACGAATCAAAATATCTTGAAGAGTTGTATCCCATGCATGACCCAAGTGAAGTTTTCCTGTTACATTTGGAGGAGGTATTACAATACAATAAGGCGTTTTATCACTTTTACTATCAGACTTAAAATATCCTTTACTCTTCCATTCTTCATATTTATTTTTTTCTACTTCTACATGATTATATTTTTTTTCTAACATAATATCTCCCTCTTTCAATTTATTAAATTATTTTACATACTAAAAATCAGACTCGTACATAATCACCCTTAAATATAAATCTCATTAAATTCACCCCTTAACAAAAAAACGAGCTTCATCCAAAGGACGAAAACTCGTGGTACCACCTTATTTCATAGAATCAATATTCTATCTCAATGTCGTAACGTGACAAAACGGAATAACTTACTAAAATTCAGAAATCCTGCTCCATTGCTACCTTCAAAATAGATTGCTAGTTATTTTCACCAACCATAACCTCTCTAAAAGCTAAGCTATTTCTACTCCTCAACTTCATCGCATCTACTACATAGTATAAACTAATTTTTTCCTCTTGACAAGCTTAAAACAGCAAATAAAAAAGATTAGCTCTCACTAATCTTTTCTACATCTGAATATTCTTTTCCTTTTAAATCCACAACAGCTTTTTTTATAGTTAAATTATGTGTAAGTTTTCCTGAATCAGGATCAGAGACTCCTTCATTTTTAACAATGCGATTAATATTTTCTTTACCATCAATTACTTTTCCAAAAGCAGCATACTCTCCATCTAAACTTTCAGCGGTTCCTAACATAATAAAAAACTGACTTCCTGCAGAATCATAATCTTGACTACGGGCCATAGATACAACCCATTTAGTATGCTTTAAATTATTTTCAACTCCATTTGCACTAAATTCTCCCTTAATTGTATATCCAGGGCCACCAGTTCCCATTCCATTAGGATCTCCTCCCTGTAATACAAAACCAGGAACTAATCTATGAAATGTATTATTGTCATAGAAACCACTCTTAACTAAAGAAATAAAATTATTTACTGTGTTAGGTGCAATCTCTGGATAAAGTTCTATAACAATAGAACCGTAATCTTCAATATACATAGCTACAACAGGATTCTTTGTGTCGTACTGTTTAAGCTCTGCCTCATTTCCTTTTTGATCAAATGAAATACCAAGCATATCCTCTTCAGTTCCACAGGCTGTCAAACCAATAGAACAAACAAAAATCAAAACTATTAAAAGTAACTTCTTCATACTATTTCTCCTTCTCTAAAATATCCCTAGCTGCAACAAGTCCTGTAGCTGCCGCAACAACGATATTTCCTGCTTTTCCTGCACCATCACCAATAAAATAAATATCTTCATCCTGTAATTTAAAACGATTATCCGTCTCTATCTCATTACTAAAAAATTTAATTTCAGGACCGTAAAGCAAAGTTTCATCATTATTTACACCAGGAATAATCTTATCGAGTTTCTCTAGCCTTTCTAAAATATTAGTAATAATTCGATGAGGCAATACTAAAGCAAGGTCACCAGCAACACAATCTTTTAGTGTTGGCTCAATAAAACCTTGATTAATGCGGTGCCAAGTAGAACGTCTCCCTCTTCTCAAATCTTTTAAAGACTGAATAATCGGTTTAGAATCTCCCAAAACATTAGCGATTCTAGCAATAGATTCTCCATAAAGCCTCGTATTAGTAACTGGTTCTGTTAAATGAACACGACTAATAAATGCAAAATTACTATTATTAGACTTAATATCTTTCAAAGAATGACCATTAACACAAATATAACCATAATAGTTTTCCTTCGCTACAAAGCCACCAGGATTGGTACAAAAAGTACGTATTTGATCACCATAGGTCTGCGTACGAATAAAAATAGTAGGATCATAAATAACATCCGTGATAGCCTCTAAAATTTCCTTTCGAACTTCCACTCTAACACCAATTTCAATACTTTGAGACAAATAAGGGATGTTATATTTATCAGCCAACTCTTGAATCCATTTAGCACCTGTTCGTCCAGGAGCAACAATAACTTTTTTAGCTAATAACTTCTTATTACCATAAATAACCTCATAACCATCTTTTACCTTAACAATATCCTTAACATCAGTATTTTCAAATAGTGAAACCCCGTGATTCTCTAAAAAGTCAGAAAAAGAATCAATATACTGAGGCAAATGATCGCTCCCCAAATGTTTTTGACGAATCAATAGCAAACGTGCTCCTTGAATCGCAACCTTTCTTTTTATTTTTTCCGCCTCGTCTAAATTACTTGGAAAAACATCACTATCCATACCAAAACTCGTAAATATTTTCTCAGTATCATCAATTAGTTGGTTAGCTTCACTTTCACTCATATATTTGAACAAATCACTCTTACCAAGCTTTGGAATAAAATTTAACTTACCATCAGAAAAAGTACCTGCTCCACCATATCCAGATAAAATTCTGCAAGGATTACAATTTACACATTTAGTGTTATTTTTATTCATAGGACAAAATCTTGTTTTTACCCTAGGACCCTTATCCATAAGAGCAATTTTTAATTTTTCATTTTTTGTAATAAGTTCGTAAGCAGCAAACAAACCAGCAGGACCAGCGCCTACAATTACAACATCATATTTCATATATATCACCCAGTTAATTATAACACAAATAAACCATATAAAATAAATGTAAATTAAAAATATTTTAAAAAGTACAACTCCACCTAATATTTAAAATATGATACAATAATTATGGTGATATGATGATAACAAGAACAGAGAGAAATGAAGAAATACAAAAAAAAATTATAAAAGAAGAAAATAGAGAAACAAGAAAAAAGATAGTTTTAACAAGTCTAAAAATTATCATAATCATTATTTTACTAAGTGTAACATTCTACTTATATACATCTTATGTTTCATCCAAAATAATAACAGTGAAAGAAGAAAGAATCATAAATGAGAAAATTCCTTCAAACTTTAATGGTTTAAAAATAATTCAAATATCAGATATTCACTATGGCTCTACCATATTTATAAAAGATATTAAAAAAATTGTTGATATGGTTAACCAGAGAACTCCTGATTTAGTAGTATTTACCGGAGATTTAATCAATAAAGACTATAAGCTAACTTCAAAAGAACAAGAAAACTTAATCAAAGAACTAAAAAAAATAAAATCGACTATAGGAAAGTATGCAATTATGGGAGAAGAAGATTCAAATGAATTTAATACAATCATGAATCAAAGTAACTTCACAATATTAAATAATAGCTACGATTTGATATATAAAGACAACAACACCCCTATATTACTAATTGGAATAAATAACAACAAAAACAACTTAGATATTAATAGTGCATATGATTATTTTAATCAACCAACACATAATTCAAATATTTATACAATTACATTATTACATCAACCAGATACTGTAGACAAAATTTTAGAAGAATATCCAACCGATTTATTTTTAGCTGGACATTCACATAATGGACAAGTAAATCTTCCTTATATTGGTGGAGTTTTTCAAAAAAACGGAGCCCAAAAATACATAAATGAATTTTATCAATTGGAATCATCAAAACTATATATATCAAGTGGAATTGGAACTACAGGAAATGGATTCAGACTATTCTGTAGTCCGAGTATCAACTTTTTCAGACTATCATCCAATTAAGTTCTTTATCCATCGAAAGAAAGAAAATTGTTCTTTCTTTTTTTCTTGCCCGTAAATTGAAAGATTTCCAATTTTTTGATTATTTAAATAAATATCTACTACCCCTACTTTATCAGAAGATGAAGAATCAAAAAAATGAACCACCGTTCTTATATCATTAATCTCACTATCCATTAAAGGATAATAAAAAGATTTTTTTAAATATACATTTTTATCAGAGAAATCTTTACTAACAACAAAGCTATCCTTATCAACAATTTTATACCTATGATATTTAGAAAACATATTCTCATACAAATTTTGATGATTAATATAAGAATTACCATCATTTAAACTAACTATAGTTAAATTAAGATTACCTTTAGAAGCAGTAGATACTAATGTTTTACCAGCGCTAGGCGTATAACCATTTTTACCGCCAGTACAATATTTATAATTATCTAACAAACGATTTCGATTATACCATAAATAAGTTTTTTTGCCAGTAGACACCTCGTATTTTTTAGTAGCTACTATCTTTCGATATATCTTATTAGAAAAGGCGTATTTAGAAAGTAAAGCCATATCATAAGCTGTAGAATAATTTTCTGTTACTTCATCCAAACCATGAGGATTTTTAAATACTGTATTTTTCATGCCAATTTCTCTTGCTTTAGAATTCATCATTTGTACAAACTTTGCTTCAGTACCTCCAATCTCTTTAGCAATAACAACAGCTGCATCATTTCCACTTCTAAGAAGAAGACCATAAATCAAATCTCTCATAGTCATCTTCTCACCTACTTCAACATAGATATTAGTACCATACATCGATAATACCTCTTCGCCAACAATAACTTTTTTATCTAAATCTCCATTCTCTATAGCCAAAATAGCTGTCATAATTTTAGTAATGGAAGCAATCAACCGCTGATGATTAGCATCATTTTCATATAAAACTCTACCACTATCCAAATCCATTACGATACTAGATTTAGATGAATCAGCAACAGCAGAAATTGGAAAAATTAGGAAAAGCATTAAAAATATATAAAAAAGTTTCTTCTTCAAGAAAATCACCTGTTAAAATATATGTAAAAATCAAGTCAATTATATCCAAGAAATTATACTTAAGTCTTACACCCTATTATTGCACAAGAAAAAAGAATATGATAAAATGAACTACATACAAAAGGAGGAGGAAAAAACATGTCAAATGACAAAAAATTTGTAGAATCTATTACATCACGTGACCAAGACTTTGCTCAATGGTATACTGATGTAGTTAGAGAAGCAAAACTTTGCGACTATTCAAGTGTAAAAGGATGCTTAAATTATCTACCGAATGGTTATGCAATCTGGGAAAATATACAAGCAAATCTAGATAAAAGATTTAAAGAAACAGGAGTAGAAAATGTATATTTGCCCGTCTTAATTCCAGAAAGTTTACTTCAAAAAGAAAGTGACCATATCGAAGGATTTGCACCCGAAGTTGCTTGGGTAACACATGGTGGTCTTGAGAAACTAGAAGAAAGATTCTGTATTAGACCGACATCTGAGACATTATTCTGCGATCATTGGCAAAAAACAGTAAAATCATACCGTGATTTACCAAAGATATGGAATCAATGGAATTCTGTACTACGATGGGAAAAAACAACAAGACCGTTCCTTCGCTCACGAGAATTCTTATGGCAAGAAGGTCATACCCTTCATGCTACTCCCGAAGAAGCAAAAGAAAGAACACAATTAATGCTTGACATCTATTATGATTTCGTAACAAAAGACTTAGCTATCCCATTAATAAAAGGAAGAAAAACAGAAAGTGAAAAATTTGCGGGAGCTGAAGCAACTTATACTATAGAGGCCATGATGCACGATGGAAAAGCCCTACAATCCGGAACAAGCCATTATTTTGGTAATGGATTCCCTGATGCCTTTAACATAAAATACCTAGATAAAAACAATCAATTACACAGTGCCTACGAAACATCATGGGGGCTTTCAACTAGAATTATAGGAGCAATAATCATGGTACATGGAGACGATTCAGGATTAGTTTTACCACCAAGAATTGCCCCAACGCAAACTATGATTATTCCTATAGCCCAACACAAAGAAGGCGTTCTAGAAAAAGCTAATACTTTATTAAAAGAACTACAAGAAAAAGGAATTAGAATAAAATTAGACGATTCTGATAAAACACCGGGATATAAATTTGCTGAGCAAGAAATGTTAGGTATTCCAACAAGAATAGAAATAGGACCAAAAGATATAGAAAAAAATCAAGCAATTATTGTAAGAAGAGATACAGGAGAAAAAATTATAGTATCACTTGACGAAATAAACATGAAATTACCAGAAATTTTAAAAACAATACAACAAGATATGTACAAAAAAGCTGAAACATTTTTAAATTCACATATTAAAAGTGCTACTACAATGAATGAAATGATAGAGACATTTAATAAAGAAAGATGTTTCATAAAAGCAATGTGGTGTGGCAGTGAAGAATGTGAAGATCAGATTAAAGCCGACACAGGAGGAGCTGGATCAAGGTGTATACCTTTTAATGAAGAAAAGTTATCAGATAAATGTATATGTTGTGGTAAAGAAGCAAAACATATGGTAATTTGGGGAAAATCATATTAATGGTTTTCTTTTTTTATGAGAAAATATAAAAAGGATAAAATATTGCTAATAATAGTAATGAAAGGAGGTTAAAAAATGAATAAAAATTTTTATACCTTAAACGAAGAATTTAAAAGAATACATAACTTGGGATGGATAAAATCAAAATCACATGGAAGTGGGAATGTAGGAATTACTTTTGAATACTTGTTAGGAAAAGAAAGAGAAAATTTTCCAATTGCAGACTATAACGGAATAGAAATTAAAACAAACATAGAAAATTTTAGTAGACAATATATTACGCTATTTAGTGCAGCACCTGATGGAAAATATATTTTTCAAACGCAAATTTTAAAAGAAAAATATGGTAAAAACGATTTAAATTCGCAAAACAATAAAACTTTCTATGCACGAATAGTAGCAAATAAGTTAACACTTATTAATAATTACTATATGAAAATAGAACTGAATTACAATACTAACAAACTAATTTTAAAAATATTTAATGCTAAACTAAAATTAATTGATGAAGACTGTTTTTGGGATTTTACAACACTAAAAGAAAAAATAGAAAAGAAAATGAAACATTTAGCATACATAATCGCAGAAAAGAAATATACAAAAACAGGAGTATATTTTTACTATAAAGACATTTCATTTTATAAAATTAACGATTTTGAAAATTTTCTAAAATTAATATCCAATGGAACTATAAAAATATGCTTTAAAGTTGGAATCTATAAAAAAGGACCTAAGATAGGAAAAACATATGACCATGGCACTGGTTTTGAAATAAATAAAAAAGATATATTAAAACTATATAAACAAATAGCAATACAAAACAGGGGCCAAGGGGAAAGCACAAAAAAACGTTGATAAAATCAACGTTAAAATCAAATGGTCGGGAAGACAGGATTTGAACCTGCAACCCCTTGGTCCCAAACCAAGTGCTCTACCAAGTTGAGCCACTTCCCGATATGGTGCGTCCGAAGGGATTCGAACCCCTGACCTTTTGGTTCGTAGCCAAACACTCTATCCAACTGAGCTACGAGCGCATGTCACGTACCAAATTTATATGAATTTTAAATACTAACAAAATGGTGGCTCCAGCGGGAATCGAACCAGCGACACAGGGATTTTCAGTCCCTTGCTCTACCGACTGAGCTATGAAGCCAAATGGCGGTCTCAACGGGACTCGAACCCGCGATCTTCTGCGTGACAGGCAGACGTGTTAACCAGCTGCACCATGAGACCAAATGGTTGCGGGAGAAGGATTTGAACCTCCGACCTCAGGGTTATGAGCCCTGCGAGCTACCGAACTGCTCCATCCCGCGATATAATGGCGGAGGAAAAGGGATTCGAACCCCTGCGCCGCTCGCACGACCTCCCGGTTTTCAAGACCGGTCCCTTCAACCAGACTTGGGTATTCCTCCAAACGTCTATTTTCAGACGACAAAATGATTATAACACAACAATTCAAAAAGTGTCAACCATTATTTTAAATAATAATATATTTTATAAAAAAACTCATCAACTATTAAAGTAATGAGTAATTTTCTAATGGTGCCTAAGGCCGGACTTGAACCGGCACGAGGGTTGAATCTCGCAGGATTTTAAGTCCTGTGCGTCTACCAATTCCGCCACTCAGGCATGGTGATCTGTATGAGATTCGAACTCATGACCCTTTGATTAAAAGTCAAATGCTCTACCGACTGAGCTAACAGATCAACTATAATGGCTGCCTCGGTTAGATTCGAACTAACGC
>UMHA01046771.1_pt1 | contig 18815 bp, 15 predicted proteins | sample 1965401 | NCBI WGS metagenome assembly UMHA01 (sample SAMEA4836085, study PRJEB28245) | human gut metagenome | biome: gut microbiome; material: fecal sample | place: Denmark | collected 2008 | reverse complement strand
CAGGGGCTTTTTTGTGCTGTACGCACATTCTGGGGCGGTTCAGGGAACCGCCCGGGGCCTTTTTGTTTAAAACGGGAACAAAAAACTTGAGAAATCCGGGCAAAGCAGTATAATCATATTCAGGAAAGAGTGTGCTGCCCTGAATGCTGCCGGAGGCTGGAGCCGGGAAGGGAGGAGATCATGCCCCTTAAAATAATAAGAAACGACATTACAAAGATGGCTGTGGACGCCATAGTATGCGCTACGGACAGTGAGCTGTCCGGCAGCGGCGGAGCCGACGGCAGCCTGCGCCGGGCGGCGGGGCCTAAACTGGCCGCCGCCTGCAAAAAGCTGAGGGACTGCAAAGCTGGGTCTGCAAAAATAACCAGGGGCTTCCGGCTGCCATGCAAATATGTGATTTTTACGGTGGGCCCCCGGTGGCAGGGCGGAGATCGGGGGGAGCGGGAGACTCTGGCCTCCTGTTATCTCAGCTGCCTTGAGCTGGCAAAGAAAAATAAGTGCAGGAGTCTGGCCTTCCCCCTTATAGCTTCCGGCTCTTTCGGCTATCCGAAAGACCGTGCTCTGCGTACGGCCATTGATACTATAGGTGTTTTCCTGTTGGAAAACGACATGGACGTGTATATGGTGGTTTATGACCGGCAGGCATACAGCATAAGTGCAAAGCTGTTTTCGGACATCCAGACGTATATAGACGACAACTATGTTGAGGAGAACCGCCGCCTGGAGGAACGGGGGCGAAATTTTCAGCGCAGCGTATTCGGGGCCGGGAATCCGGAGAAAGCTGACCTTGCTGAGAAAGAGCACAGCCTCGATATGTCCTGCCCCCGGATGCCCTTTGATGGTATGCCTGCCTGCAGTTCGCCCGATGTGCAGAGCCCTTCTCTGGAGGAGCTGGTCAGCTGCCTGGACGAGAGCTTTTCCCAGATGCTGCTGCGCAAGATCGATGAAGCCGGGATGACCGATGCCCAGTGCTATAAGCGGGCAAATATAGACCGCAAGCTGTTTTCAAAGATACGCAGCGACGTGAACTACCGGCCCTCAAAACTGACGGCTATAGCCTTTGCTGTGGCACTGGAGCTGCCGCTGGAGGAGACGAGGGAGTTGCTGGCCAAGGCGGGATTTGCCCTGTCCCGCAGCAGCAAGTTCGATATAATAATTGAGTATTTCATAGGAAAAGGCAACTACAATATCTTCGAGATAAATGAGGCTTTGTTTGCCTTTGACCAGAGCCTGCTGGGGGCCTAGAGGAAAGCTCCCGGGAATGTCGCCCGGCAGGCGACCAAAGAGACGAAATACCTCCCTATAATGTGGCTGTAAGCTAAAGCAAAGCCAAATTATAGGGAGGTATTTAATATGAAAAAAGGTCTTACGGAAATGGTATTCATCCTGGACAGAAGCGGCTCAATGTGCGCTCTGGAGGAGGACACCATAGGCGGCTATAACTCCATGATAAAGAGGCAGCAGGAAAAAACAGGGGAAGCTCTGGTCTCCACGTTTCTCTTTGACAACGAGGTGGAGCTGCTCCACGACAGGCTGGATGTGCATAGCATCCCGCCCATGACAAAGGAAGATTACCGTGTTAGAGGCTGCACCGCCCTGCTGGACGCTGTGGGCATCGCCATACGCCATATTGCCATGATACACAAGTATGCCCGGCCGGAGGATGTGCCGGAGAGCACGGTGTTTGTGATAAACACCGACGGAATGGAAAACGCCAGCCACCTGTATACCGCTGAGGAGGTAAGGAGAATGATAAGCAAGGAAAGAAATAAATACGGCTGGGAGTTTCTGTTCCTGGGGGCAAATATAGATGCGGTAAGGACTGCCGGGAATTTGGGAATAGACAGGGACAGGGCGGTGGACTACGTGGCGGACAGCTGCGGTATGGAACTGAATTACATGGCATTGAGTCAGGCTATATCCGCCGTAAGGGACAACAAGCCTCTGGACAATGAATGGAGAAAGCAGCTTGACCTGGATTTCAGCCGACGGGGCAGGAGATAAAACAGAGAAACAGGGAGACCGGCTTTTGCCTGTCTCCCTGTTGGAGTCTGTCAAAAAACTGAAGATTCAATGAAAAATAACAGAGCCGCAGGGGAGCGCGAGGGGGCAAGGCCCGCCCCGCATTTCAATGACCCGCCACAGAAAAGGCTTGATTTTTCAAGGCTTTTCGAGCGTAGCAGCATTTTGCCAAAGGTAAAATGCTTGGCGGGAGGAGCTTGTCAAAAAAGTCAGTGAGGACTTTTTTGACAAGCTGAAACAGGGAGACCGGCTTTTGCCTGCCTCCCTGCTAGCTGTCTGATTACTTGGTGCCGAAGATACGGTCGCCCGCATCGCCAAGGCCCGGGACAATATAACCATGGTCGTTGAGCTTCTCGTCCATAGCGGCAACAAAAATATCCACGTCGGGATGATCTTTCTGCATACGTTCCACGCCCTCGGGGGCACCTATGATGCACATGAGCTTTATGTGCTTTGCACCGGTTTCCTTCAGGAAGGTGATGGCGGCGGAGGCGGAACCGCCGGTTGCCAGCATGGGGTCTACCACAATGATGTCTCTCTCCTTGATGTCGGGGGGCATCTTGAAGTAATACTTCACGGGCTCCAGGGTGTCCGGATCACGGAACAGGCCTACATGACCCACTTTCACATTGGGCATCATGCTCACCATACCGTCCACCATGCCCAGGCCGGCCCGGAGGATGGGGACGATGGCCAGCTTTTTGCCGGCGATACGATGGCACTTGGCTACGGCTATGGGTGTTTCCACATCCACTTCTTCCAGGGGCAAATCTCTGGTGGCCTCGTAGCACATCAGCATGGCTATTTCGGATATCAGCTCTCTGAATTCCTTTACGCTGGTGTTCTTATCCCGGAGGATGGAGAGTTTATGCTGGATAAGAGGGTGGTCGAAAACACATAGTTTGCTCATCTTCAGATCTCCTTTGTATTCTTTTAGCCGGTTTGAACCGCATATATCGGGTAAAGATCCACAATATACACGGCTGCTGCGGTGTTGACAGTATATGAAGCGCAGCAGAGAACCGTACGTTTATCAATAAAAACAGCGCTGCTGTTGTTTATTGCCGGGTATTACCGGCGGCAAGACGCTCCTGCCGCTCCCGCTCAGCCTGAGAAAGACGCAGGTATACCGGCAGCAGCTCGTCGGCATTGCCCGGTGTCTTGTCCATGGCCGCCATAGCCACGCCCCAGGCACTCTGCCAGCGGAGGTTATCCGGGGCCAGAACATAGGGCAAACCCTGCTCCTTCAGATAAGCGGCGGTGAGTTCTGCCCCATCTCCCACAAGGAAAACGGGAGCGTCAAGTTTTTTAAGCTCGTCGCCAAGCAGCGGCAGGGCAATGGCCCTGTCTTCGCAGAGCCTGATCGGCTTCTCGCCTTCTATTTTAAAAAGACCATTATATACCTGAGAACGCCGGGCGTCCATTACGGGGCAGATATAGCCACCGGCGGCCAGACCGTGCCAAGCCATAGCCTCCAGGGTGGAGACTCCGACGCAAGGCTTTTCCGTGGCCCAGGCCAGGCCCTTGACGGTGGATACCCCGATGCGTATGCCGGTAAAGGAACCGGGCCCATAGGCAACGGCAAAGACGTCCACCTTGTCCAGACCGAGTTCGGCATTCTTAAGCATATCTTCCGCCATGGGCAGCAGAGTCCGGCTGTGGGTCAACCCGCTGCACTGGCTGTATTGAGATATAAGTTTTCCATCACGCACCAAGGCCACGGAGGCAGCCTTGGCGGAGGACTCAAAGGCAAGGGTCAGCATAGTTCGGCCCCCTCTATAGTTATCTTTCTTTCCGTGTCCGAAAGCTTTTCTATGGTAACTTTTATTTCATCGCCAAAGAAAGCATCCTGCACGTTTTCACTCCATTCCACGGCGCATATGGCGCTCCGGCTGAGATAGTCCTCCCAGCCTATATCGAAGAGCTCCTCGGCGGAGGAGAGCCGGTACATGTCAAAATGTATAAGCTCACGGTCACCCAGATATTCGTTGACAATGGTGAAGGTCGGGCTGGACACCCGGCAGTCCAGGCCGAGCCCTCTGGCCATGCCCCGGACAAAGGCAGTCTTTCCGGCCCCCAAATCACCGTACATGGCGACAACGGCGCCACCGGGAAGGCCGGCGGCCAGCTTGCTGCCCAGCTCTTCCGTATCCCGCTCGCTGCGGCTGATAAATTCTGTCATAGTATTCCCCGTATAGAATAAATTTCACAATTTGTCAAATAATTTTACTCGCCTAAAGCTTATTATAGCACTGTTAGCCCCGTTGCGTAAAGAGCAATTATATGATAAAATCAACCATGATCCGCCGGGATATATTGTGTATATCTCCCCCCGGAAGAGACAGAACGTATTCTTGGAAAGGCGGTGCCTGAAATCAGAAAGTTCAAACCCTACATAAAGGAATTTTTCCAGCGGGCAGATATCTTCCTGCTGTGTATATGTATCATAAGTTCCATCTTCGGTATAACCATGATAGAGAAGGCGGTCACCGGTATGTACGAGGGCGGATGGAATATGTCGGAGCCTTCAAAGTACCTGGCGGTGCAGATCGGTTCAATGATAATCGGTATCATTGCCTTTGTGCTTTTTACCGTCATTGATGTGGATCTGATGGCCCAACAGTGGAAACTGCTGATGGTGGTGGATCTCGTCCTGCTCATAGCCCTGGTGCTTCTGGGCGAGGACGACGGCACAGGCAATAAGAGCTGGATCCGCTTTGCCGGTATAGGTATACAGCCCTCGGAAATAATCAAGGTTATTTATATCATAGTGGCGGCAAAGCAAATGACCTATCTGAAGGAGTATAAGGATCTGAACTCTTTCTTGTCGGTGGTACAGATGGCCGCCCATTTCCTTCTGGTATTCGGCGCCATTGTGGTGGTTTCCTCCGACCTGGGCAGCGCCTCTATTATCCTGGGAATCTTTCTTGTCATGTTCTTTGCCATAGGAGCCAGGCTCTACTGGTTTGCCGCCGGAGGTGCGGCAGTGGCCGCAGCCATACCTCTTCTGTGGAACTATTTCCTCAAAGACTATCAGAAGCAGCGTCTGGTGGCTCCCTATGATCCCAGCATAGACCCTGACGGCTGGGGTATAACCTGGCAGACTACCCAGAGCAAACTTACTTTGTCCTCCGGACGCCTTACCGGCGTGGAGGAGGGACACTCTCCCTCCATATTCACCGGTAAGCACACGGACTTCATTTTCTCCTGCGTGGGGGAAAACCTGGGAATGATAGGCTGTCTGGCAGTCATTTTGCTGCTGATGATAATCATTATCCACTGTGTACGCGTCGGGCTCAAATCCGGCCGCACTTTCGACATGCTGGTTTGTATCGGCGTGGCTGCAGCCGTTACATTCCAAACCTTTATAAACATCGGCATGAATATAGGAATTACCCCGGTTATAGGAATTACTCTGCCATTCTTCAGCTATGGGGGCTCATCCATGGTAACCATGTTTGGCGCCATGGGCCTGGTGTCGGGTATAAAATACAAGCTTAAGCCGGAACACTTCTCACTAATATATTGATTTTAAATTTAATGAAAACCCCGGATCTGCGATTTCCCGCAGGCCCGGGGTTCAAAACTTTTAGGAATAAGCCGATCAGTATACGGAGGGATGGCCAGAGGACGCCCCGGAGCCAGGAGTTGCTGCGGCCTAATTGTCCAGAGGCATCCGGGAACCAGACTGGGGTGGGGGTCAGTTATCCCTGAAATCATAGGTGCGGTACTGCACCGCCTCGGCAACATGCTCCGGCTCTATAGCTTCGCTGCCTGCCAGGTCGGCGATGGTACGGGCCACTCGAAGTATACGGTCATAGCTTCTGGCGGAGAGATCCATACTGTCAAAAGCCGCCTTCATCAGAGCCTCGCTCTCACCCTCCAGAGTACAGAAATCCCTGAGTTCTCGGCTGCCTATGAGGGCGTTGCACATGGCTCCGCTGCCGTAACGGCGGCGCTGTATTTCACGGGCGGCATCCACCCGTTCCTTTATCCGGGCGGAGGACTCGCTGGGGCTGCGGCTCTTAAGCTCCTGATAATCCAGGGCCGGAACTTCCACTATCAAATCTATCCTGTCCAGCAGGGGGCCTGAAATACGGCTGTGATAGCGGCGCAGCTCGCTTTCGGTGCAGCGGCAGCGACCGGAGGGGTGGCCGTACCAGCCGCATTTGCAGGGGTTCATGGCGCACACCAGCATAAAACGGCTTGGGAAAGTCACGGAGCCTGCCACTCTGGATACGGTGACCTGACCATCCTCCAAAGGTTGACGCAGCACCTCCAGGGCTTCCCTGGAAAACTCCGGCAGCTCATCCAAAAACAGTACCCCATTGTGGGCCAAGCTTATTTCTCCCGGCCGGGGAGAACTGCCGCCTCCGGACAAGGCGATGGCGGACACGGTGTGATGGGGGGAACGGAAGGGACGGCGGCAGACTATAGGCTCTTTTGGATTGGTAAGCCCGGCCACGGAGTGTATCTCCGTGGACTCTATCATCTCTTCCCGGCTCATGTCAGGCAAAATAGTTGGCAGACGTTTTGCCATCATGGATTTGCCAGCACCCGGCGGCCCAACAATGAGTATGTTGTGACCTCCGGCGGCGGCTATCTCCAGGGCCCGCTTCACATTTTCCTGACCTTTCACATCTGAAAAGTCCAAGGCAGTAGCGCCCAGCTTTTCAAGATCCGGAGGAGCGGCGGGGGACAACTTCTCCTCACCTCTTAAATGTCGGATAAGCTGAGCTACGCTCTCCACCGGATACACGGTGATGTTCTGGGCAAAGGCGGCTTCAGCAGCATTGGCGGCGGGAACATACAGCTCCTTTATTCCCGAACGCATGGCGGCAATGGCCATGGGCAGGGCACCGGCTACGGGGCGAAGCTCCCCCAAAAGGGACAGTTCCCCGAAAAAGGCGCAGTCCTCTTTTGGCTTTTCCAGCTCTCCTGAGGCGGAGAGTATGCCCATGAGTATAGGCAGATCGTAAACCGTGCCGACTTTTTTCTTGTCCGCCGGAGCCAGATTTATGGTGAGGCGGCTGACGGGAAAGCGAAAGCCGTTGTTCTTTATGGCGGCCCGGACCCTCTCCCTAGCCTCCTTTACCGCTGCATCAGGCAGGCCTACGATGTCAAAGGCGGGCAGACCGTTGGAGATGTATACCTCCACGGCGACCTCATAGCCTCCCACGCCGCTGACACCCAGGCTGTTTATTTTGGAAAACATGAGCCTCACTCCTAATACAGACGGATTTGATTCAATCAGGCATAAAGCCTCCCGGAGTTTTTATACGAAGTGGGAAATAATTACGATCGCTTCCCACGGCGGTATGTGCGTCGCAGAAAACGCTTTTCCGCTTCTACCGGATCAGAGCCCGACGTATGCAGGTTTGATCCGGATAAAGAGAAAGAACGGAATATATGAGAAGTGGAGGAAGCTCCACGGGAGTCTCCGACGCGGCTAAGAATATTGAGTTTGTCCATACGCAGCGGAGAGCAAGATTTATAACATAAGACTTTGTCTTCTGTTATATAACGACCGGAGGGCATACAGCCCTCCGGCCGGAACTTTCCGATTATTCCTCTGTCTCACCAACGATGGCGATGTGCAGCTCGTCCAGCTGCTTCTGCTCCACGGTGGAGGGAGCGCCCATCATAATGTCCTGAGCGTTCTTGTTCATGGGGAAGGGGATGACTTCCCTGATGCTCTCCTCACCGGAGAGAAGCATGACCATGCGGTCTACACCGGGGGCAATACCCGCATGAGGGGGAGCACCGTAGCAGAAGGCGTTGTACATGGCGGGGAACTTCTTCTTCACGTCCTCCTCGCCAAGACGCACCATCTCAAAAGCCTTTATCATTATCTCGGGGTCGTGGTTACGCACGGCACCAGAGCTGAGTTCCACACCGTTGCACACCAGGTCGTACTGGTCGGCGGTAATGCTCAGGGGGTCTATCTCACCCCGCTCCGCCTTCAGCAGCACATCCAGGCCGCCGGAGGGCATGGAGAAGGGATTGTGGCAGAACTCCAGCTCGCCGCTCTCCTCGCCTATCTCGTACATGGGGAAGTCGACTATCCAGCAGAACTCGTAGCGCTCCTTGTCCATATGGTTGGGGCATGCAGCGCCCAACATCTTACGCATGACGCCGGCGGTCTTCTGAGCGGCCTCCTTGCTGCCTGCGGCCACGCCAACCAGGCAGCCCGGCTTCAGCTCCAGGGCATTGACAACCTGCTCCTTGCGGTCAGCAAGGAACTTGGCTATGCCGCCGGCCAGCTCACCGTTCTCGTCCAGCTTGAACCAATAAGGCTTGAAGCCTGCCTGTACTTCCACGTCGGCGCAGAGTTTGTCTATATTCTTCCGGGTCAGGGCGCAGTCGCTGACCACTATGGCCTTGACGGTATTCCCCTGAGCAAAGGGGGCGAAGTCCACGCCCTGGACCAGAGCTGTGATATCCTGAACGGTGAGGTCTATGCGCAGATCCGGCTTATCGGAGCCGTACTTGTCCATAGCCTCCAGGTAGGGAATACGGCGGAAGGGAGCGGAGGAGGCTACGTTGTAGGTGCCGAACTTGGCGAAGATGGGAGGCAGCACATCTTCCAGAACTTCAAACACATCGTCCTGGTCGGCAAAGGCCATCTCCATGTCCAGCTGATAGAATTCGCCGGGAGAGCGGTCGCCTCTGGCATCCTCATCTCTGAAGCAGGGGGCTATCTGGAAGTAGCGGTCAAAGCCTGCGGTCATCAGCAGCTGCTTGAACTGCTGGGGAGCCTGGGGCAGGGCATAGAACTTGCCGGGATGCTTTCTGGCGGGCACCAGGTAGTCTCTGGCTCCTTCAGGGGAGGAGGCGGTGAGTATGGGGGTGGTTATCTCCAAAAAGCCGTGCTCGGTCATCGCCTGGCGCAGGGCGGCCACCACATTGCAGCGGAGAATGATATTCTGCTTTACGGCGGGGTTTCTCAAATCCAGATAGCGGTAGCGCAGGCGCTGAGTCTCGTCGGCTTCACGGCTGCGGTTGATCTCAAAGGGCAACTCATTATAGCGGCACTTACCCAGAACTTCGATCTTTTCCGGAACCACTTCAATGTCGCCGGTGGCCTGCTTGGGGTTCTTGCTGGCTCTCTCACGAACAACGCCGTCAACGGCGATGGTGGATTCCTTGTTTATGCCCTTGACCTGAGCCATGAGTTTCTCGTCCTCAATGACCACCTGGGTGGTGCCGTAAAAGTCACGGACTACCACAAAGGCGAAGTTGCTGCCCACCTCACGGACGTTCTCCATCCAGCCAACTATGCGGACCTTTTCACCAACATTCTCAATACGCAGTTCATTGCAGGTATGTGTACGGTTCTGTGTCATTTTCCAGTCTCCTCACTTTTCCCGGTTTATTCTTTGATGACGGCGCCGCTGTTGCGTGCAGTTACGGCAGCGGATATATGCTCTGCCGCTGCCTGGGGGCTGAGCTTCACCTGCTCGCCGCTGCCCATATCCTTAACGGACAGCAGACCTTCATTTATTTCATCCTCGCCTACCAGCACCACAAAGGGGATGGAGAGCTTGTCGGCATAGCTCATTTTGGCTTTGAACTTCTTCTTCTCACAGTAGAGCTGGGTGCGCACACCGGCCTGGCGCAGAGCGGTAGCGGCAGAGATGGCATAGCCCAGGTCCTCGGTCATGGGGATGACCAGAGCGTCACAGGGGGCGGTGATAAGCTCATCGGACAAAAGACCCTGCTCGCCCAGAACATAGAAAAGCCGGGTGAGACCGATGGAAATGCCAACGCCGGGCAGCTGTTTATCCGTATAGTATTCCGCCAGATTGTCATAGCGGCCGCCGGAGCAGACGGAGCCTATTTCCGGATGCTCGGTCATCTCCGTCTCGTAGACGGTGCCAGTGTAGTAGTCCAGGCCACGGGCTATGGTAAGATCTATGGCAAAATTCTCCTCCGGGACTCCAAAGTCGGAGAGGTAGCGGGCCACGGTTTTCAGTTCATCAAGACCCGTATCAAAGGTCTCATCCATGCCGCGGAAACGCTCAAGGGCTGATATGACCTCGCTGTTGCTGCCCTTGATGGCCATGAAGTCCAGTACGTTCTCCGCCTTGCAGGGCAGCATCTTCACATCGTCGATAAGAAGCTGACGCACTTTTTCCGAACCTATCTTGTCCAGCTTGTCCACGGTACGCATAATCTCTCCCGACTTTTCACTCATGCCGTTCATAGAGTAAAAGCCGTTTAGAAGCTTGCGGTTGTTTACCTTTATCTTGAACTTGCTGATGCCCAGCTTGGTGAAGGTGTTATAGATTATGGCGGGGATCTCCGCCTCGTTTATAATGTCCAGTTTGCCGTCGCCGATGATGTCTATGTCGGCCTGATAAAATTCCCTGAAGCGGCCTCGCTGGGCTCTCTCGCCGCGGTAAACTTTGCCTATCTGATAGCGGCGGAAGGGGAAAGTCAACTCGCCATAATGAGCAGCCACATATTTTGCCAGGGGTACGGTCAAATCAAAGCGGAGAGCCAGGTCGCTGTCGCCCTTTGAAAAGCGGTATATCTGCTTTTCAGTCTCGCCGCCGCCCTTTGCCAGCAGAACTTCTGCCGATTCGATGACAGGGGTGTCCAGAGGGGTGAAGCCGTATACGCCGTAGCTCTGGCGCAGGACTTCCATCATCCGCTCCATTTTCATCTGAGAGTCCGGCAGCAATTCCATAAAGCCGGAGAGTGTACGGGGTGATACCTTTGCCATGTATCCAAATTCCTTTCAGTGACAATAACATCAACAGTATTATAAGTATACCAGGATATCCCTTTTGTCAATAGCGTGGGGAGAAAAAAAGGGGAAAAGGGACAAAACACTGGCGCAGCACAGCTGCGCCAGTGACAGACTGCCGAACATTGGCAGACTTTGGGGCAAGGCCCTATTGTATTCAGGTTCAGCGCTTTTGGGGATTGACGATATTGCGCCAGTCCAGATCGCCCCGGCGCAGACCCTGCACCAGAACTTCCGCCGTGGCGGCGTTGGTTGCAAAGGGGATCTGGTATTGGTCGCAGAGACGCTCTATTTTGTTGATATCATCAAAGCCCTTGGGATTTGCCGGGTCACAAAAGAACAAGACCAAGTCTATCTCGTTAAAGGAAATGCGGGCACCAATCTGCTGGGCTCCGCCCTGATCGGCGTGGAGGTACAGGGTGATGGGCAGACCTGTAGCTTCGGAGACCAGTTTGCCGGTGACGTGGGTCGCACATAGGGAATGTTCAGCCAGAATACCGCAATAGGCGATGCAAAACTGCACCATCAGCTCCTTTTTCCTGTCGTGTGCCATCAACGCAATATTCATACTTTACTCCATTTCATATCAAATTCATTCCAAAACTCATTCATTCATCTAATTATAAACAAGAAACGGAACTTATGCAAGAGTTTTTGCTGCCAGTTTACTGGAAATTAACAATCTGAGTTTGGGAAACATAAGCGGCTTATTTCAAAAGGGCCATTTCTTCTTCGGAAGTATCACTATAGCCGCGGATGGTGATATAGGCATCCATGATATTACGGGCGATAAACTGGACGTTAGCACCGGCACCGCCTCGCTCTACTACGACGAAAATAGCCACTTCCGGATCGTCATAGGGGGCGTAGCACATGAACAGACCGTCATTCTGGATGTTTTCACCCTTCTGGGCCGTACCGGTCTTGCCGGCCACTTCCCATTCACAGTCCACCCAGTGCTCAACATTCTTGCCGTTGTTGGCCCAGTCGTGAAGCACTTCGTACATGCCCTCGTGGACGGCGGCCCAGTTGTAGTCGGCACTCTCCACAGTGCTTAGTATCTCCGGCTCACGCTCATACAGCTTCTCGGAGTAATCATAGCTGCGTATGGATTTAAGGATGGAAGCGGAGTAGCGGGTGCCGCCGTTTGCAACGGTAGCACAATATTCCGCCATTTGCAGAGGAGTGAAAATGCTGTCGGCCTGACCAATGCCGGCCTGCAGCGTATCACCTATACGCCACTCGGTACCGGCGTAGTCGGCGTGATTTGCCCGGTTTGACATATTGCCGGTGGTCTCTACCAGCTCAATTCCGGTGGGGACGCCCAGACCGAAGCTATGTGCCACTTCACCCATAGCGTCCACGCCCAGAGTATCGGATATGGTATAGAAAAAGTAGTTGCAGGAGTCACGGATGGCGTAGGTGACGTTTTCCTCTTCGTGAGTATAGCCCTCTGCCCAGATCCAGCACTCAGGGGCATAGCCGTCGGCGGCGTACTTGGTGAAAACGCCCTCGCATTTTACCTTGTCCTCGGTGTTGATTATACCCTGAGTGAGAGCAGCGATTGCCGTACAGGGCTTAAAGGTGGAGCCGGGGGCGTAGGTGCCCAGCAGTGCCCGGTTGAAGAGCGGAGCATTGGGAGTCTCCATCAGTTCCTGGTAGTTTTCAATGACGGTGGATACGTCATAGGTGGGCCAGCTGGCCATGGCCAAAGGCTCCCCGGTGCGCACGTCCACCACCACCGCAGCGGCGCCGGTTATCTCGTCCTTGAATTCCGGATCCACAGTTTCGCCTCTGCCTGCGGCCTCGGCCTTGGCCTGCTCCTGGGTGCGCTTCAGGGCCTCCACGCCGCTGGCCAGGATACGCTCGGTCTGCTCCTGGAGGACGCTGTCAATGGTGAGGTATATATGGTTGCCGGGCACAGGCTCTTTGGTGTACACGGTGGACAGCACTGTGCCGGAGGCGTTCTTTATCTCTATTACCTCTCCGTCCGTACCATGGAGGTAGCTCTCAAAAGCGTATTCTATACCGTCCTTGCCAACCATGGCGTCGTTGGCATAGTCCAGCAGAGAATAGCGTTCATATTCTTCCTGAGTCATAAGGCCGGTGTAGCCCAGAATGTGGGCGGCATACTCTGTGCTGTATTTACGTACGTAAGCCCGCTCCACGTCTATGCCCACCAGTTTTTGCTCCATAATGGAGGAGATGAGCTTCATGCCAGCGTCTTCCACAAAAACGTAGGGGCTGGTATTGACGGAATAGCGGACGTTTATGGAATAGCGCACGCCGGCAATAATACGCATTTCCTCGGCGGTGTAGCTGTTGTCTATATCATAGCGGGTACGCATATAGCTCATAAGCTCCACGGCAGTGGGATTTGACGGAATACCCATCTCCTTGAATTCTTTTACTCTGGTCTTATCGGTGAAATAGGCATCCAACATGGTGCGCTGGATCTCCGTCATATCATCGATGTACTCGAAGGGGGGTTCCATAGTTATGGGAAGATCGTCGGTGTAACTGTCGCCAAAGCTCTCCACCATCTCCACCAGCTCCAGAATGACGGCGTTGGGGTCTTCGTTTGCAAAGAGCTTATCCGTATCGATTTTCAGGTTATAACACTCGGTATTGCCCACCATCAGGCGGCCGTAGCGGTCAAAGATATTGCCGCGGGTGGCGGTAACTGTGCGGACTTCATCGCTCAGCTCGTTGCTGCGGTTATAGTATTCTTCACCCTGTACGATCTGAAGATCATAGAGGAAGACCAGATACACCGTGAGCAGAAGCACCAGAATAAGTGCCATGGCCAACAACCTTGTGGGCTTTATCAATCTTTTGTTCATGGACAACTCCTTTCTAAAGGGGTAGGGGGAAAACGGCGGCCTATTGCTTTATCCACCGGGCGGGCGGGAAATAGGCCAGCAGGGCGGCGGGCATGGACCACAGGGACTGGATGACAACGGTGCTTATCATTGAGAGGCTGAAGCTGTCTCTGGCAATGGTCATAAGCATCTGCACCGAGGCGGTTATCAACGAAGCAGCAAGGGACAGACCCATATAGGCAAAGAGCCTGCGGTTTATAAAATACTGGGACATGAAAGCCGCCGCAAAGGCCAGGCAGGGCAGCACGGCGGTAAAAAGCACGTCCTGCTCCTTGAAGGCCATGTCTCCGAAGATGCCCATAATCAGGCTGAAATAAGCGCCGAATACCGGGCCTTCAAACATACCCACGGCCACGGCTACGGCGGGCAGCAGCAGGGGACATATCCCGAACAGGCGCAGCTGGGTGAAAATGGTGTTCTGACATATCAGAGCCAGAAACATAAACAGCAGGTATTTCAGCAGCTTGCGTATATTGATTTTTTCAAAAAAGTTCAGCAAGGCTCATTCCACCACTTCAAAGTCTTTTATAATGAATACCTGTACCAGAGAGTCCAGATCACACTGGGGCTCCACTATGCCGTATTCAATCTGACCGCCGGCCTCAGTCTGCACCGCGGTGAGGGTACCTATAACAAGTCCGGCAGGGAAGGCTCCGCCTGAGCCTGAGGTAAGCACATCGTCACCCACGAAAATCTGGGCGCCGTCTGCCAGGAAGGTAAGCTTGGCCTGCTTGTCCCGCATGAGGCCGAATTCACCCACCACCATGCCGGAGTTGCCGGAGGCACCTACAAAGGCACCCACGCTCATATCCACATCGATGATGGTGCTGACGGTGGCCCAGGTGTCGCCCAGTTCGGTTATCTGGCCCACCACGGCGCCGTATTCCGTTATGACCGGGGCGCCCAGCTCTATGCCGCTGGAGGAACCCTTACTGATGGTAAAGGTGGATGACCAGTTGGAAGAGGACCAGAGCACCACCTTGCTGCTCTCCAGCACATAGTCGGTGTGCTGCTCCCGCAGATCCAGGAGCCGGCGCAGCCGGGTATTCTCTTCCGAAGCCTCTATGCCGTCTCTGGCGGACTCCTGAGCCTCGGCCAGCTGGGCTCTAAGAGATTCGTTTTCCGCTCTCAAGGAGTCATATTCAAAGATATAGCCGTAGATACCGTCTACCCAGTTTACGGCTGAGCTGAGCACCCGCTTCAAGGGTGCCTCAAGAATCCCGGTCACGTTCTGCACAAAGCTTATCTGTCCACCACGGGCGGCGGCGGAGATTCCCACCAGCAGCACCACGGCAATGACAATTATGGCGACCTTAATGCCGTTTTTTTTCAGATATTCTTTCAAAGAAGCACAACTCCCTGCTCTTTCAGCATTTGGCCCAGCCTGCACAGGGGCAGGCCCATGACGTTGAAAAAGTCTCCGTCTATACCTTGGACAAACAGGGCGGCCTTACCCTGGGCGCCGTAGGCGCCGGCCTTGTCCATAGGTTCACCGGTGGCTACATACCTGACGATCTCGTCTTCGTCAAGGGTACGGAAATGCACCAGACTCATCTCATATTCCAGAAGTTCCCGACCCTGGCGGATGACGGATACACCGGTGAACACCTGGTGGCTGCATCCTGACAGACTGCGGAGCATATCCACCGCTTCTTCCGGCGAATGGGGCTTGCCGAAGACATGACCCTGATGCCAGACTATTGTATCGGCGGCAATTATCAGATCGTCCTCTCCGCAGAGGGCCGCGACTTCCCGGGCTTTGTGAGAGGCCAAAAACTTTACCAGCTCCCCCGGCTCCAAGCCAGCAGGGGCCAGTTCCTCACCCACGGCGGGAATGACCCTGAGTTCTTTGACTCCCAGCATCTGCAAAAGTTCCCGACGCCGGGGAGAACCGGAGGCCAAAACTATATCCATTGCAAAATTACCTCTTTTCAGTCCACGCCCCGGTAGTAGAGCCCACGGGTGAGAACATTGGGCTTATAGTCGCTGAGGCCCATGTGGCCCTTGACCACTTCAACGCACTCTCTGGGGCTCTCGGTGGTGAACATCATGCGAAGCCCCCAGAGGCCGGCGGAGAACAGATCCTCCTTCTTGTCGGCCAGGTAGAGCTTGTGGGCGTTATATATCACGTTGCGGCAGCCGAACTCCTTCACCACCGGGAATACCGAACCCATGCGGTCGGACATCTGCACCGGAGTCTGGCAGTTGCAGCGTCCGGCACTGTGGCGGATGATGCACTGGTCGGAAACCATAAGAGGAAGGCGGCCATAGATTATTATCTCAGTGTCTATGGGCTTTGCCAGGTCCTTTATCTGGGCAAGACGCAATTCAAAGGAAGCCGTGGCGGAGATGAAACCCGCCTGCTGCAGCACATCCATGGTAAGGGAATTAAAGCAGTTGAGGCCAAAGTCGCCCCTGAGCTTCATCCCTGCCTGCCTTGCCAGCATGGCGTGACCCAGATTTCCAACCAGAGCCTCGTTTACGCCCAGGTCAAAGACTTTGGTCAAGGCATTGTATACGCCTTTTATCTCATTGTCGGTGATTACTCTGGGCAGGACCGCCACCGGCACAGCTCCCTTCTCCATAAAGAGGGAAACTTTGTCAAAGTGATCGGCCATGACCATAAGGGGGACGTATATATATTTTGGCTTCATGGATGCAAGATCCGGGCTGAGCTGTTCTTCGGTGAGTACCTGGAAGATCATGGCGGGGTCGGTGACCACGCTCTTGCTTTTGGGGCGCTGGGGCATGGAACCCAAACGGCGCTGGGGAGGTATGGCCCGCTGATGGCTCAGCTCTGCCACAAGTTTTCGTCTCAGCTCGTTTATCTCGGCGGCGGGCAGATATAGCCCCGGCTCGGCCTTGGCTTTGTTTTCCACACAGTTGTAGGGTGTGCCGCCGGTCTTGAACATCTGCTCGGTGAGGTATGCGTCGGTTAGACCCTGGCCCTTGGCCCGCTCGGGCACGGCACCGTAAGCCACGGCCCGGTTCCCGTCATCGTCAAAGGCTATGCCGGTTATCGGCTGCCCCTTCTCCGCCACGGTGTAAAAATGTATCGGGACCCGGCGCATCTCGCCCTCGGCGTAGGCCCGGCGGGCCAGGGTGAACATCTTTTCAGAGTCTCTGTCGGAATCCTGGCGGGTGCCGAACATGTCCTTCTTATCACCGTCAAAATAGCCCTGAGTAAAACCCTGACGGGAGAAAGCCTTTTCCAGGGAGCTCATTTCCTCCGGCGTGGGCTGGCGCTGTTCCTTTATTGCCTTGGAATAGATTTTGGTGACTATGGCGGTGTACTCCGGACGTTTCATGCGTCCTTCTATCTTTACACACTTTACCCCCGCCTCTTCTATCTCCTGGAGGCGGTCCACAAGGCAATTATCCTTTAATGACATAGGGTAGTCGTCCATACGCCCGCCAAGACTGTACTGCATGCGGCAGGGCTGAGCGCACATGCCCCGGTTGCCGCTGCGCCGTCCTATGAGACTGGACATATAGCACTGGCCGGAGTGGCAGAAACACAATGCCCCATGGACAAAGACCTCCGTCTCTATGGAGGCGTGTTTGCTTATGAACTTTATCTGTTCCAGGCTAAGCTCCCTGGCCAACACCGCCCGGGTCAGCCCCATCTCGGCGGCGGCCTCCACCCCTGCCAAATTATGTATGCTCATCTGGGTACTGGCGTGGATGGGAATATCAGGCAGAGCCTGTCGGATGGCCTTCACCAAGCCGAGGTCCTGAACCAGGATGGCGTCTGCCCCCTTCTGGGAGGCCAGACGGGCGGCAGCCACAGCCGCCTCCATCTCCCTGTCTCCAACAAGAGTGTTAAGGGTCACATATACCTTGCAGCCCCTGACCCGGCAATAACTTACGGCTTTCTCAAATTCCTCGTCGGTAAAGTTCTTGGCGCCCCGGCGGGCATTGAAGTTGCCCATTCCCATATATATTGCGTCCGCACCGTTCTGCACGGCGGCAATGACCGCCTCCGGAGACCCGGCGGGGGAAAGCAATTCCAGCATTTGTCTATCTCTCCTATATTTGTACACTATAACTCCAGCATAGTATAGCACAGATAAGCCTATTGCGACAAGAAAAAAATAATGGTATAATATGATTTACCGCAAAACAAGAAAGCTTTTACGAAAGTTTGCCGGCCCGGTACACGGCCAGCTGATAAATTATAACACGGCGACGGAATAATTTATGGATTAAACATTAACATAAATTTAATTTTGCCCTATAAGGCCGGATATTTCAGGATAAAGAGGTAAGAAAATGCAGTGCTGCCTTCCGGACAATTCAACAGCGGACGCCCTCATTGCCGCCCATGACGGGGATGTGGCCCTGCTTTATATCTATCTCTGCCGCCATGGCGGGGATGATATGGAGCAGGCTGCCAGGGAGTTGTGCCGTACTATGGGGGAGATATCTGCCGCCAGGGAAAAGCTCCAGCGTATGGGGCTGCTGCCGGGGAACACCCCTCCGGGGACACAGCCCGGACAGCCGATAAAACCTGCTCCGGCAGAGGAGCTGCCGGAATATGAGACGGAGGATCTGGTGCGCCGCTCCAAGGAAGACGCAGGGTTTTCCGCCATTGTAACCGAGGCTCAGAAAGTACTGGGCCATGTGCTCAGCAGCAGCGATTTGAAACGGCTTTTCGGAATATACGACTATCTGGCTTTACCTCCGGAAGTTATTCTCATGCTGCTCAATCACTGCGTCTTTATTTCCCAGGGCCGCCGCCCCTCCATGCGCTTTATTGAAAAGGAGGCCTATGTCTGGGCAAACCGGGAAATAATGAGTCTGGAGCAGGCTGAGGAATATATACGCAGCAGCCGCCAGCGCCGGGAGGATACGGCCAGAATCAAGGAGAGCCTGGGTATCCGGGGCAGGGAGCTGACCGCAACGGAGCAGAAATACATATCCTCCTGGCTGGACATGGGCTTCGGGGAGGACTGCATTTCTATCGCCTATGACAGGACGGTGACCAATACAGGTGCCCTCAAATGGAACTATATGAATAAGATCCTCCTGAGCTGGCACGAAAAAAATATCCACAGCGGCACCCAGGTGGAGGAGAAGGATGGCCGCAGGAAACCGACAGCCCGGCAAAACACGGCTTCGGACAAGCCCATAGACATGGACGCCCTGCGGGCCATAGT
>UMHA01019926.1_pt1 | contig 19459 bp, 17 predicted proteins | sample 1965401 | NCBI WGS metagenome assembly UMHA01 (sample SAMEA4836085, study PRJEB28245) | human gut metagenome | biome: gut microbiome; material: fecal sample | place: Denmark | collected 2008 | reverse complement strand
TTTTAATTAGTTTGTTTTATTGTTCAATCCTAACTGTCTCAAAATTGACGTTTTGCTTAGTTTTCAAAGATCATTTTGCATGTTATTTCCGAGTTGCATTGTTAATATATCAAATTAAATTTACAAAGTCAACAAATTTTTCACATTTTTTTCACTTTTTTTGTTTTTTTTATATTTTATATCTTTTTAAACTGACTTTTTGCTATTTTTACAATAAAAAAGAACCTTTGTTCTTTACTTCGCCTCTTTTTTTTGTCGTTTTATTTCATTATATATATGATTATATTTCTCTATTGTTTCTGCATTAAACATTGTTGCTTTATTTCTAACCAATTCTATTAATGAGGTAAGCTCTGATTTTAGTATCATATCCAAATCATCTGAGTAATGCATAATAGATTTGTGATATTTATATTCCCCTCTGTCTAGTACTTTAAAACTACCATCCGGAAATACTCGCAAGTCTAAGTCGTAATCAATATATTTAATGGTTCCTTCTTCTATTATATAAGGAGAGGCAATATTGCAATAATAATAGATTCCATTTTTTTTACATTGGCCAATAATATTAAACCATTGGTTTCTAAAGAAATATAAAACCGCTGGCTCTTTTGTATGCCATGTTCTTCCATCAGATTCCGTTACCTTTGTTTTATCATTTCCAAAGATTAGATAATCATCTTTTATATCTAATAGAATTGCTTCATCCCAAGAACGATGTATTTTACTATCATGTTTGTAACTATGAATCTGATACTTTTTTCCTATTTCTAATTTTTCTTCCTCCATTTTTACCTCGCTTCTTTTGTATTATAACTTTTTTTCTAAGCTTTTTCAACCGAGAAAAAAAGAATGTATGATTTTATACATTCTTTTTACTTTTTTGTTAAATAAGAAATTGCCCAAAATCCAAAGATAAATACTACGATTACGACTAAGGCTCCAAAAAAAGGACTATCCATATATTCTGAGGCTATAGAATCTAACTTTTCATTCCACTTTTCAATTGTTTCCGAAAAAGTGGCGATAAGTAATAACTTGTTCATCTATAAACCTCCCCTTATTTATCTTGATTTCTTTTTTTTGATTTTCTTTTTGACGTTTTATTTTTTGTGCTATTTTTTTTATTATCATCTTCGCTAATGATTTGTGCATCTGTAATTGTTTCTTCCATAGCCTTTCTTATTTTCGTTACACTACTTTTAATAGCAAGAGTAGATATAATATCTAACACGGCATATATAATAATAAAGATTCCTATTATTTTCATGATTCCTATGGCTGCTTTAAACGGATTAAATAGCAGGATTACACCGCAAAGTGTGCTAATTATTGATATTACCATTGTAGTTTTCCAAAGTCTGTTTTCATCCGACTTTAATTGAAATGCATAATTTAATTTTCCTGCACTGCTTATAATAATAGCAATGCCAATTACGGCTGGGATGATACTAGCAATTGCGTGGTAATTTTTGATAATAACTATTCCAAAAATTACTGTAACTATCCCATAAACAATATCTAACTCATTACGTAAAGCTGGACTTTCTCCATTTCTTACATATCTAATTAATGCTAATACTCCAATCGCTATTAAAACTCCACCAATAATATAAGAAATAGTCATAATAGTATTCTCTGACTTGTAGATTAATAATAAGCCTAAAATTATTAATATTGCGGATGTTATAATTGATGATCTCAAAAATTTCTTCATAAATCGTTCCATATTTTTCTCCTTATTCTGTTCTAAGTGCTTCCACCGGATCTTTTTTAGATGCAATACTTGCTGGGATTAAACCACCGATTACCGTTAGAGTTACACTTACTATTACTAATATTATAGCATGAATTGGATTTAATTGTGCAACATTTGGTAATTCTGATAAATTTTCTATAATTCGGTTCGTTGGGAATGTTAATATTTCTGCAATAACAATTCCTAATAAGCCAGAAAATATTCCGACTAAAAAGGTTTCTGCATTAAATACTCGTTTAATGTCTTTCTTTCTAGCACCTAGTGCACGTAGTATTCCAATTTCCTTTGTTCTTTCTAACACTGAGATATAAGTAATAATAGCAATCATAATACATGATACTACTAGCGAAATAGATGAGAAGGCAATTAGTACATACGTAACTGCATCCATAATACTTCCCGATAAGCTACTAATCATAGCGGCATAATCTGTATATAATACTTGGTCTATATCTTTTTTATCTTTATTATAGCCATCTAAATAATTGGTTATATAATCCTTAGTATCAAAATCCTTTGGATAAAGATAGATAATTGATGGAGTTACTTCTGCACCTAGTACACCTAAAATATTATCTTTTGTCACAGTTGATGTTGTTTTGTCAAAAGCTTGTCCAGTTAGTACATTGTAATCAACTTCTTTTTGACGATTTACTATTTCACTGTCTTTATTTTCTTCAATTACTTTATCGACTAATGCAGAGTTATAATAAATCCCTGATTGCGTTAATTCTTTTTGTTCTTCTTTTCCACGAATAATTGCTTGTATTTGAATTGTAATGGAATCACCATTTTCATACATTTTTTGATAATTTTGGTCTGGTACAAAATATTTATTTATTTCTTTATAATATATATCATTTGGTATTACTTTAAATTCTTTGTTTAGGATATCATCGAATGATAGCTTTTTACTAACATCAAATCCTAATTGTTCTAAAGTTACTTTATCTAGTTCGTTTCTTGAATTTACAGCAATTACAACTCCAGGTTCATCATCGTTGATTTTTCCTGCTAAGATGTCATAATCTTTCTCTAATGAACTTTGTTTGCTCATACTTTCTGGATATATGCTCCATCCCATAACTCCTGTCATAGATGTTGTTGACATAGAGTAGTTAGTAACTGTGGGTACTAAGGCATAAGTACCATCACTTTTTTGAGTTACTACATTTAGTGTTGTTCCATATTCATAACCGATAGCATTTAATTTGTTTTTATCAATAGATTCTATGTAATTCACATATTCTTCATCTATTTTATTTATATGTAACATTGTCTCTAATTCATTTTCTCTTGGGTAAACAACTTTTTTGTTTGAGTACTCTTTATGCTTCCCATGACTTTCCATGATTTCTTGCATTGTTTCTTCATTCATGTTCATAGCCTGAGTACTAATTGTTATTGGCATTTGGGATAAAGTGTCTTCTTCATATTCATCAATTTTTGTTTGAAATCCATTAGATAAAGATAAGATTAATGCAATGCCTATAATTCCTATAGAAGAAGCAAAAGCAGTTAATGCTGTTCTTCCCTTTTTCGTTTTAATATTATTAAACGACAATTTTAGAGCGGTCCAAAAACTCATTGCTGTTTTCTTAATCACAAACTCTTTTTGGTTTTTCTCTTCTTTTTCTACTGGATTTGAATCTGTTAACAATTTTCCATCTTTTAATTCCACAATTCTTGTGGAATATTTTTCTGCTAATTCTCTATTATGAGTTACCATAATAACCAATTTATCTTTGGAAATTTCTTTAATTAATTCCATAATTTGCTCACTAGTTTTAGTATCTAGAGCCCCCGTTGGTTCATCAGCTAATATAATATCTGGATTATTTGCTAAAGCTCTGGCAATTGCTACACGTTGCATTTGACCACCTGATAATTGATTAGGTTTTTTATGTGCATGTTCACTTAATCCTACTCGTTTTAATACATCTTTAGCACGTTTTCTCTTTTCTTTTGATGAAACTCCACTTAAAGTCATTCCCATCTCTACATTTTCTAATATTGAAATATGACTAATTAAATTGTAGTTTTGGAAAATAAAGCCAATACAATTATTGCGATAAGCATTCCAATCATTTTCTTTGTAATTCTTGGTAGATCTATTATTGATGATTAAATCTCCCGTATCATAATGATCTAGACCACCAATAATATTTAATAACGTCGTTTTTCCACTGCCACTTGGTCCTAGAATACTTACAAATTCATTTTTCCTAAATTGTAGACTTACATCATTTAAAGCTTGTTGAACAAAATTTCCGGTTTTATAACTTTTTTTTATCTTTTTTAACTCTAACATTTTTCTTCTCCCTTTCCTCTTTTTTATTCTCCTCTTCGGATGTTGTTGTTTCTTCTCTTTCATATTCTATCGTTGAAATAATTTTTGTTTTTGTTAATCTTTCATATAAAAACTTTTTTTGCTTTTTGGCTAGATTGTATAGGATACTTAATATATTCAACCAAAAGTATACCTTTAATATTATGATAATACTAGCACTTATTATTTCTAATATATCATTATTTGTTTTTATTTGCTCTAATAAATTGATTAATATAAATTGGTAATAAAATAAGATGTAACTTAGTAAATATCTAGCCCCTATTTTTACTCGCTGAAATTTACTATTTTCTTCTGCTACTACTTGTAATCTTAATATCATTTTTCCTAATGTTTTTCCATTTGTGATTATTGGTATTACTAAATAATATAGTAAAAGAGTAATTATAGGAATATACCTTGTCAATGATGTGGTATGCAATAGAATACTCATTACTATAAACATAACCACTAGAAAGAAAAAGTCTATAAGATAAGATAGAGCTCTTCGAAAAAAAGTTACTTTTTTTCCTTTCTCAAAACTTTTTTCATCTAATTCTTTTCTAGTTGGTAGTATTATTGCGATTAATGGAGTAATTAAGTATCCTATCATTGTCCCCACAGTATTTAGTATTAGATCGTCTACATCAAATAAACGATATGGTCTTGGATAAATTCCATATAGTCCGGTTAGTTGTGTTAATTCAAAAAATAGACTTAATAAAAATCCAAATATCAACGCCTTATACCATTTACATTCAAAATAGTACCTTAAATAAAATCCGAAGGGAAGCGTTAGTAAAACATTGAAAGCAGCTATATAAAAGGGAGGACTTTGAATTAGATTGATATAAGAAGGTAGCTCTTTCCAATTAAATGATATATTTAATAAGTCTCTAATAAAGTCGAATGGAATTAATTGAGTAGTTGGAGTTGTTAACATCTTTACTTCTTCTATCGATGGGAGAGGAAGAATTACTAAAAAGTAAGTACATAATAAATATAGAATAAAACTATAGAAAATGGTACTTCTTAAAAAGGGAATTGAACCGTACTTTCTATATTGATATATTAAGAATGGTAATGTAAAAACAAAAGCAATTAAAGGAAAGAAGATAAAAGCAGTAGTAATTGGGATTTTATACGCAGACATAACTTCTCTCCTTCCAGTATTTATTATTATATCATAATTTTTCCACAAAAAAAGTGGAAAAGATTTTCCACCTCTTTTTCTATTATTCTTTTTCCACAAGAAATGTTAATAATGATTCTGGCTCTTTTCCTTCTACTGCAATATCGTAAATTAAATCGATGATTGGAATTGATACCTGCTTATCTTTTAATAATTTATAAATGGATTCTAATGTATAGAAGCCTTCTACTGTCGTATGTGATAAATATTCATCAATTTCTTCTTTTGAACGCTTTTCTCCTAGCAGTTTTCCAAAACTAAAGTTTCTACTTTTTACTGAAGTACATGTTAATAGTAAATCTCCAAATCCTGCGAATGATAGTACGGTCTGTTTATCTCCATCAAAAGCATTAATTATTTCTCTCATATCATGACTTGCCTCTGTTAAAAGCATGGCTGTTGTTGAATCGTTAGCTCCAAGTCCTGCTAACATTCCAGCAGATAGAGCGATTACATTCTTGATTGAGCCACAGATTTCGGTTCCTATTATATCTTTGGTAGCGCGTAACTTGATATAACGGTTAGCAAGCGCTTCTTTTGTTAAGCGTTCTGTTTCCTCATTTTGTGTTGCTAATGTTAATCCGGCAGGCATTTTTGTTACTAAGTCTACTGCAAAAGAGGGACCACTAATTACTGCTAAGTTTTTAGTATCTAAGTGTTTTTCTAATATTTGGTGAATAAACAATCCTGTTTCTTGTTCGATTCCTTTAGTTGCAATTACAATATGATTGTCTTTAATATATGATTTCATTTCTAAAGCTAGAGAATCAATAAATGCTGCTGGTATGGCAATCACTAATAAATCTTTATCTTTAATGCATTCTTCTACACTGGTTGTTAATTTTATCTTTTCTGAAATAGAAAAATTAGGAATTAACTTTTCGTTTTTTCTAGTCTCTTCTAAATTCTTTTTCTCCTCTTCGAATTTTGTCCACATTGTAATATCACAATTGTTTTCTATCATAATACTGCTTAAAGCCATTCCATAAGCTCCACAGCCAAATAATCCTACTTTCATAAACAATCCTTTCTTAGCTGATGGTAGGTGTAAATGTTGTTGGCATAATTTGAACAAATGTGTTGCCATCATTAATTTCTACTTCACTGCCATCACTGTATGTATATATAGTTTTAGCACTTCTTGATGATTTTGTCCAGTAAATTGGAACAGCATATCCATTAGTAATGTAATATCCATTACCACTTCCTGTAGTATCTAAGTCTTGTCTTCCTTCACTATCTAGTTGTGAGTTTCTTACCTGCTCTATAATGATATTCTTGTAATATAGTTGCTGACCAGATGATTTATCTATATGAGGTGTATCGTTCATAAATCTTAAATATACTTTTCTTTCGGCATCATACGTATAACTTCTTGTTTGATAATAAGAGTATGGTATTACTACTGAATTGGCTGTTAATAATCCATCTCTTGTGACAGGCACTTTTTCCTTTTCTCCAGTTTCTGGATTTATTTGTGTTGTGGTTGAAATAGGTGTACTTAAATTCACTTCATCAGTTGTATAGTTTAATAAATTCCAGTCAGTAGTTGTCATGTCGTAATCTTTTTGTTCGGCATATGCATATAATTTTTCTGTAGAAGTAAATACATTGTGAGGTGCTGCTATAGACTTATCTCTCCAAAAAGGTGCTTCATCATATAAACCGTTAATATTATTAACCCCTAGTGATTTTATGTCATTTTGAGCATAGGTACTCCAACCATAATGTGCATAAATTGCATCACTTTCAAGAGCATAATCTAAAAAATAGTGTCTTGAACTACGGACTGGTCCTATCAAAGATACGTCTTTATCTTTAAATACAGCCATAATTCTGGTAAGTCCTCCCTCTACAATAATTTCATAATTAATATATGATTCTTGAAGTCCCGCATGTCGACCATTTCCTATATTATTATCAATCATTACTGCGATAGGTCTTTGATTGCTGTCTTCGTCTACTATTGTTAATTTTTTCTCTTCTTTTTCTGGTTCTTTTTTCTGTTTTTTACTGGGTGTTTCTTTATTTATATATGTTATGTAAATATATCCTAACATTCCTAAAATAATAATTAAAAATATTATGCCAATAATTATATTCTTTCTCGTTATTTTTTTCTTTTTTCTCTCCATTCACAACACTCCTCTATGGACTTATTTTATCATACTTTTTCTGTTGTTTACGTTATTTACATTTTCAAAATATTTTTTTGCGACAACTTATGTCAAGCTCTTTGACTTTGCATTTTTACTCTTATATAATTTAATTGAGGTGATACTATGGCACAGGGAAATCCTGAAACTTTTCCGAAAGGAAATTCCAACTTGAATAAAACTATAAGAAATGTAGCGGTTGCTGGTGGGACCACTGGATTTATTCTTGCTGGTGCACTTAGTGGTGTTCCAAGCCCATCTTTAGAACAAGAAGCAAAACAGAATGCAGATACTTTGCTACCTGATCACACAGTTGAAGTATCTATTGATGACATTAATGATTTAAACCTTATTTTCAATGATAACGATTGTGGTAATGCATTTTTCAGCGAGGTTTGTGAATCATTAAAAGATAAAGGACTGCAATTTACAACCTCTAAGCAAAACGATAATTTGATATATGAAAATGCTACTGTTATTACTTTAGATCAGCAAATGATTGCTGGAGAAGGTGTTGCTTTTATTGGGCCTTGCCAGGCAGGTACTGCTAATCATTCTGAGGCATTGCTAAAATCTATGCAGATGACATTTCATCAGAGAGGTTGGGATACTGATTCTTTAGCTGGTGTTATGCAATATGTTCCTTATAATGAAGAAGAGATTTATAATGCTGTTCCTTCTGATACAGAAAATGCTGTTTTACCAGACAGTGCGTATATTACAGTTTCTTTTGGAACAATGCCAGAAGGATTTGAAGTTGAAAAAGTGGCTGAAGATACTTTGCTTTCCTTAGCTAGATATCAACATTATTTAGAGTATGATAGTAAAAATGTTACTGTTGTTGAGAATCCAGAGGTTCCTAAACCAGTCAATGATAATCATTATTTCTTTAGTGATCAAATTAATTATGCTCCTTCTTTTAATTCACAATTAGTATTCGAAGTTAGTAAAGAAAATCATTATTCAAAATAATCCCTTAGGGGATTTTTTTATTGTACTTTTTACTAATTATGGTATAATATATCAATCTTGAGAGGAAGTGGTATCTTGAAAAGACTAATATTAGAATTTTTAGGTAGTTTTGGATATTTATTATTTGGATGTATTATTGAGCTATTTGTAATTCATTATCTATCAATTCCTATTTTTTCTTTAAAAGTTTTGATTATCGCTTTGGGATTTGCTATTTCTTTCGGTATTATTTATAGTTTGTGTAATTTATTTTATGATGTCGACATTAATCCTCTTTTTACTTTTACTTCGTGGCTAAAGAATGACATTTCATTTTATAAAATGATTTCTACTATATTTATACAAATACTTGGTGCTGTAGAATCTGGGTTAGTTATTCTTCTACTTTTACCTAATCTTTTAGATAGTTTAGTTATTGGTGTTGGCAATCATATTTTGTTTTCCTCTTCATTTAATACAATTATTTTAGTAGAATTCATAGCTTCTTTTGTTTTTACATTTAGCTATTTTGTTATCAAAAAGAAAATTCAGTCTAAAAAAATGTGGGGATTATTATTAGGAATACTTCTATTTTTATTACTATTTATTTCTATTTCGTTTACAGGTGGCAGTGTAAACCCTGCTCGTGGATTTATTTCTAATTTATTTGTCAACTTTGATACATTGTGTCAATTAAACTTTTATCTTTTCTCTTCCTTAGCAGGAGCTTTATTTTCAACTATTATTTATCATCTTCTATCTTATCATCACAATAACGTATCTTGACAACATTTTTTGTAAATTGACGTTTCTATTTATGTCGAATATTGTTTCATTTTTGTCTAATATATGTATAATAAAGTAGCATTATTTAAGTTTATAATAATGCTTTTTTATTTTTCTTGGGCTAATATTTTTAAAGATAATTGACAAAGAATTTATTTTCACTTATAATTTAAAGTGTTCATCTAGTAATGAATATGTTTTAAATTTATAGGGGATTAGTTAAATGGTATAATAATGGTCTCCAAATTACTTGGTTACCATGGAATTACAAATAGCTAGTTCTATATTTTATAAGCGATTAATCTCATACAGGGGATTAGTTAAATGGTATAATAATGGTCTCCAAAACCACTGTTGGGAGTTCGATTCTCTCATCCCCTGCCATTTAGAATTATAAGCAGCAGTGGTGCTGCTTTTTTTGTTGATATGCAGGTGATGACTTTTAAACTAGACCTATTGCTACCTTGGGTAGGCCTTTTGTCTAGTTTAAAAGATTTTCTATATTAGTTTCTTTCGCGGTTGTTTTGTTATATAAATTACAAAATATTTTAATTATAGGGAGGATTTATATGACTGAACAAACCATCAATGAACTTGCAGATTTTTTTAGAACATTTAAACAAGGAGAAACAAAACAACCACCGCAAAGTAATCTCACTTATGATGATGCTGTGACCTACTTTTTTAGGAATATGGAAGTGCGAGGATTGGCCAGTGAGACTAAACATTTTTATAAGGACAAACTTAATGCATTTCGAAAGTTCTTAGTGCAGATTAAGAAAGTTCAAGCTTTAGAAATTCTTACTTCTTCTGAATTAGAGTATTATATTGAAAGTAAGTATTCCAAGAATAAGGTTAACACTTTTAATTGTCATGCAAGAGCACTAAGAGCTTTCTTTAACTATCTAGAAAGAGATGGTTATTTAATTGCCAATCCTGCTCGCAATGTTAAACCTAAAAAAGTTAGAAGAGAAAAAATTGATTACTTTACGGTAGAACAGGTGCGAAAACTCCTTACTTCGTTTGATTTACGCTACAAGTCCGAACTTCGTAACTTATTAATTGTTATGGTCCTTTTAGATACTGGTATTAGAAATAGCGAACTTGTGCGTATCAAACTGGAAGATATTAATACAAAAGAAAGAAGTATCTACATATATGCTACTAAGACGAATACTTTTCGCACCGTGTACTATTCGAAAGAAACAGAGAGAATATACAATGTTTATAGGCGTGAAGTTTTAAAAGGAGCAGAAAAAGGACCACTATTTGTAAAGTTTCATCGCCAGTATAACGAACCTATTTTGGATTCACCTTTAAATACAGAAATGGTTTATGGATTACTTAGTCGTAAGGCAAAGAAAATATTTGGTCCTGGATTTCGTATGAATCCACATAAGTTCCGTCATACTTTTGCAACTCACTTTGTTATTAACGGAGGTGACCCTTTTTCACTCCGTGATCTTTTGGGACATACTAATATTGAAACTACCAAGATTTATGTAGATATGTCTCCAAAAGATCTTAAAACTAAACACGCTAAACATTCTATTATCTCTAATATAGAAAATGATAGACAAGCTGGTGAGTATCATGAAAAATAGAAAGATACTCGTATATGAGGACTTTCATAATACTCCTTATCTTCTACTTAAAGGGAAATGGTTACAAAAACTTGGCTTTCATTTTCATGATACTGTCGAAATAAAGCAGTATAAAGATAAGTTGATTATAACGAAAGTAAAAGACCCAAATCTAAAAAAGATTTGAGTCTTTTTTCGTCTATGGCACCGCTTGTCTATATCGAACACACTACATAAGTTTTTGAGACCATTATTATACCATTTAACTAATCCCCTGTATGAGATTAATAGCTTATAAAATATAGAACTAGCTATTTGTAATTCCATGGTAACCAAGTAATTTGGAGACGAAGTCCTAATTACCACAGTCCCGTTTCTAATAAGCTTTCCATGGTAGTTCATGATCTGTTATATAAATTACTCATCTTTATTATACGAAGAAAATTATCTTTACACTAGTAAAATTAAAACTTTTTTTGATGAATTTGAGTACGAAAAATCATCAAAAAATTTCGGGCTTCGCCCGTCATCGGTTGGGACTTTTGTAGATTCTTCTTTTTAAAAGTATAGATAAATAGAAAGAAAAATCAAAAGGTAATTTTTATTGTGTGGGGAAAGCGGTTCTTTTATTTTATTTTTACTTTATTTTCCCTTTACATTGTCGTTACTTTTTATCTAAATATATATGCTATACTTTTGTTAGCGAAGAAAGGAGGAATCGCTGTTGAAAAAGAAATATATTCTTTCTATTTTAGTGGTAATTTTGCTAATCTCTTTTGGAGGTATGGTTATTATTAATATTCTATTTAAATCTTCCTTTGGATTAGAGTTGTTAGAAGCAGAATGGGATGCAGGAGATGCATTGTCATTTTATGGTACTATTGTAGCATCAATTATTGGAGTCCTTGGTGTATTTTTGTCTATTAAATCTGCACAGAAAGATTATCAAGAAGATTTTAAAAACAGAGTATTACCTTACATTGCAGTCAACTCTCTAGAAAGATATAATTTGGTTAATCCCTTGATTGATTTTCCCTCTGATGAAGAGGTCAATGATAATGATTTTTCAAATGATAGCGTTTATACAGAAAAAAGATTACAAACTATTATCTGCGTGATATCAAATGGTAAAATAAAATATCAAAAAAACTTTTCTCAAAGTCAAAAACGAATTATTTGTGGCAATGGTAATACTTGGGAATTAGATAAAAATGGCGCATATATTTTAATTGGTAGACAACTTATTTTAATCCCATTAGAAATTGAAAATGTAGGTAATGGTCCTGCTATAAATCTTACTATCGGATTTAACAGACAGGAAGATTCCAGTAATGAGCGTCACTATATATATCCTCAAAGTCTAAAACTTAACTATCCTATAAACATTTATATTTACATAGAGGATGCAAATATAAAAGATGTAGGCAAATATATACTTGAATTCAGATATAGTGATATTTATGAAAATAAGTATTATCAATCCAATGAAATCATAGTAGAAGAAAATTCTGCTAATCCTCATTCATTTAATGCAAAATTACACTTTAATATTAAACAAGAAAAAAATAATCCTTATACTATTTAAATGGGATTATTTTTTTGTACATCAATCATAATCTTATACGCAACCGGCATTAAATAATCTTTTTCATGGTTTAGTAATGCCTCTTTATTAATAATGTGAAGTTTTGGTTTATTTTTTATATCAAACAAATAATAAATGTAATAATTTGAATCTAGTTTCATTTTTTGCAACTCATTGTCTGTCAAATAAAAATCTAATATTTTATCACTATTTCCACTAGTCGTCTTGACTTCTATGTGTTTTTCTTCTCCTGTTTCTGTATATGAGATAATGTCATAACCTAATGCATCGTTTTCTGTTAATTCAACTTTTTCGGCCAATTCATTTAATCCCAAACTTAAAAGGTTATTTTTTTCATATTTTAGAATTGCTTTTTCTCCTCTATTTCCAATATCTTTTTTATTTCTATTTATCTTTTCGTAGTCAGTCTCTCTGTCTCTATATCTTAGTTTATTTTTCTTTTTGTGTGTTCCTAGATATTTAAAATCGACTAATTCTATTTGATAATCTATCTCTCCATTTATTGTATGCTTAGTTTTTAATTCTTGATTATATGTATCATATAGAAATTTTACAAAATAATAATCTGAATATTTTTGAAATAACTTGTGTTCATTTTTATACTCTTTCAATAGATGCATTTTCTTTTCTAATGTGTCAATCGTGTGAATATCATAATCAATGTCAAGTATGTTTAAAAAGTTATCAATATCTTCTTCTTTAAATATACAAATATATTTTTCTGGAAAATAAGTAGATAAAATCTTACCTCTTACTAATGGAGATAATAATGATTGGCTGATTGAAGTATAATCTTCTTTACTTCCTGCAATAAGAAGTTTACACAACTCTTCTTTTATCTTTTGAAAACATTCCTCTACTGAATCGCCATATTTTTTTACACTTTTATACTTTTTTTCTTCTTTAGAATACCATACACCATATTCTTTTGAAGTTCCGCCTCTCATATCACCTAATCGCATCATTCCAAACTCTAATAAATAACAAAAACTATTTTTTCCATTTTCATCGATTGATAATCTCCCAGTAGCGTAATCTTTTAATTCCATATTTATTAAATACTTTATATTAAACTTGTTAACAAACGAATCACGTGTTTCTACGTCTTCTGCTATTTGCATTTCATATTGTTTAACTGGATTTATTTTTAGATAATTTTCAAATTGCTCCTCTGCAGTAATCTCTTTTTTATCAAATAATCTATATTTTTCAATTAAAGCTTCAGCTAATTCATCTCTTATTCTCCATGTAAACACTCCTGTTTCTTTATTTTTTTTAATGTCTGTTGTGAATGGTATGTTCCAGTATCTATATTTTCCTCTATCACCATGCTGCTCTGGTATTTTCTTCAATTTTATTATTCTTTGTCCAAAGTGAACGAAATCTAAATTAGGAAACTTTGTCCCCCCTAAGGCCCTTGCTATATTCTTACCATTTGAAAGATGATTTTTACATCCCATCATATAAAACAAGGTTTCTAATACTATATTCTTTTCTTGATTTTCATTATTTAATATATCCAACCAATCTTGTTTTGTATTTATTCTCTTTTCATTTATTTTCTCATCCATTTTATCTGGATTTTCAAACATTATTGAGTCCGTATTAAAAATTCCATCTAAATATTGGGCTAGCTTTTCTGATGCTCTCATAGGACCTTGAGGTGCAGATTTCAAACCGTTATTTTTTAAATTATCCAAACTTAGACTGGAAGTGTTGAGCATCGATAACAGTTTTAGTCTAGCATATTTTCCTTTTTTTCCTTGCTCATAATCTTGAATACTTTTCCAAAACTCTCTATCATCAACGCAATTTTTAAAATCTTTATTTATTTCTATTATTTCACACTTGTATAAAATCCTTTTTATTGGTTGTGTACAATAAATATACACAATATCACCTATATTATATTTTACCCCTTGTTTCCAGTCTATGAAGCCATACTTTTTAAATGCTCCTGCATGGTCGTATATTTCACCATTAGCCGGTGTTATCCATATCATAACTATTTACTCCTTTAATTCAATTATATAAATTCTGCAACAACTTCTTTTAAATAACTGTTATTAAACCAAAAACATTGTTTAGTGTATTCAGTTGCACCAGTTACTTTATCTTTTACTGGTAATGGTATTGTATCATTTGCATTTCTACCATGAGGTCTTACATGGCATACTTCATTATCACTCATACCTGGAAAATTAGTTATTCTTCTTCCTCTTTCATCTATGTAATTTACAATATTTCCAGTTTTAATTACTTCTCTTGTTTTGTCATACATATCTTTTACTTTTGAATCTATGGTTGATTCAGGCATATTCCATAATTTTATTCCTTTAAATACATATTCTTCATTCTCTTTTTTAAATATAAAAAACATATATTTAGTGGTTTCTAATTCTTCTCTTAAATCAGAATCTTCGAAATCAGTTTTTAAAACATTTTCAAAGCTAAAGTATGGGAAAGACATTGATTCAATAATATTTCCATTTTCTTCCACTCTGATTGTTTTAGGAATAATATTAGCTTTTTGAAACTCTTCGGTTTCTTTTAATTTTGATTTAACATTAAACATTCTGCTTATTATCATACTAAAGATATTTTTGGCTTTTGAGTCGATATTTAATTCTTCCATCAATTCTTTTTGTGTCTTTCCTTTATATTTATTAATAACTTTATTTATAAAACTATCAAATGTCTCTTCTTCGTTTTTAAGAACTTTTTCTACATCTGTATAATCTCCGATGTATTTTCTTACTAGCTGAGTCATGTATGAAGTCTTAAAACAAAAAGCTCTTTGTTTTGCTTTTATAGATGAGAAAGGTTGCTCACGTAATGTTTTAGCATTTGCTCCTTTGGTACAAGCACCTAAATACATAGTGTCAGCTTCAGATATCTCATGTGCTTGTCCCTTCTTGATTTTATTAATGATTTTATTCCAGTCTTCTTCTATCTGTTTTAAATCTTCACTTTGTGCTAACTCTAATAATTTTTCATGAGTTATTTTGTAATCCTTTTTATCTTTTCCTGCTTCCCATAAATACCATAGAAGTTGTATTTTATTGTTTTTATACCAAAAGTGACTATTTTTAAAATCATTTTTATATTCTGCTTCAAAATCAATAATATTTAGTACTAATCTTTCTTTTGCTGAAAGTTGATTTCCTTTTATCTTTTTATATGGAGTAACTTTTAGTTCAATTCCAGCAGGCATAAAATCAGGTTCTGAATCACTATTATTATCCATTCCAAATAGATATTTTTCAATTAGTTGGCCTAGCCCTCCTTTATTTGCCTCTTTATCCTCTATTGTAACTACTTCTTCATTTAGAATATCATTAAGTGATTTCCCTATTGCCGATTTTGCAATTACTTCTATTTCTTCTCTACTATATAATCTGCCTTTTTTCATAAAAAGCTCCTTTCGATCTTGTTTTTTTATTCATTTTATTTTAAAATAGTAATGGTCTAAGGTTGATCTTTTTTGTTAAATATTTTATAATAATATTGTTAGAAAAGGTTGATCTTTCCATTTGCTTTTATTATAATATAATTGGAACGATATAACAACGGGGAGGTTTTATATATGGAAAAAACAGCAATAGAATTATTTGCCGGAGTTGGCGGGTTTAGATGTGGATTAAATCATGTTGAACTTAAGGATGATAAAGTTGTAGAAAATGGAAATTGGAAGTTTTTATGGGCTAACCAATGGGAACCTGCTACTAAAAGTCAAGAAGCTTACGAATGTTATGCTAAAAGATTTGGTGAAGAGTCTGTATCTAATGTTGATATCTTTGAAGTTGATAAGCGTGATATTCCAGACCATACTTTATTGGTTGGTGGATTCCCTTGCCAAGACTATTCTGTAGCACAAACATTATCTAATAGTAAAGGTATTGAAGGAAAAAAAGGGGTTCTGTGGTGGGCCATCGAGCAGACTCTAGCAATCAAGCAACCTCCTTTTGTATTATTAGAAAATGTTGATAGACTTTTATTATCTCCTGCTAAACAACGTGGTAGAGATTTCGGAATTATGTTAAGAAGTTTTTACGAAAATGGGTATGATGTACAATGGCGAGTTATTAACGCCGGAGAATATGGACTTCCACAAAAACGTAGACGAACTTATATCTTTGCATATCATAAATCTACAAATTATTATAAAGAAATGCATAAGGTTAAAGATAGAGATGTTATTTTTGAAAAAGGGTTATTTGTACAACAATTCCCAATTAAATCTGAGTACCAAGCTATTAGTGAGTCCAGTATTTCTGAATACAAGGATTTAAAAGATGTTAGTGATAATTTTAAGTGTCAGTTTTATAATGCTGGTGTTATGACTAACGGTGGTATTTATACTGTAAAAGTTAAGTCTGATTATAATCTTATTTATCCTTTAAGAAATATTCGTGAAGAAAATCTAGTTGACGAAAAATATTTCTTAAACGATAAACAAATAGAAAAGTTTGCTTTTCTAAAGGGAAGCAAAAAGATTCCTAGAGTCAAACCCAATGGAGAACCATATTATTACTGTGAGGGTTCTATGCCTTTTCCAGATAATTTGGATGCTCCTGCTAGAACTATGCTTACTAGTGAAAGTGGAGTTAGTAGAACAACTCATGTAATTGAAGATTTTAAAACAAAAAAGCTTCGTTTGTTAACTCCAAGGGAATGTGAAAGAATTAATGGATTCCCAGATGATTGGACAAATACTGGTATGAGTGATAAGAAAAGATATTTTATGATGGGAAATGCTCTTGTTGTTGGAGTTATTGAGAGAATTGGGCAAGAAATAGAAAATATTATAGAAAAAGAAGGCTAGTACTTACTAACCTTCTTTTTTAGGCAAATTTAAGAATAATGCATTTATTTTACTGCTCATACTTTGGCTTTTTATTCGGATTCCCTTAGACAAAAATCCAGAAATTCTTCCATGTTTGTTGTTTTTATTTTTCTTAATTTTTCTGATAATTCATTAATTTGAATTACATCACTTTTCTTATATTTTTCATCTGTAGGAAATATCTTAACATATTCCTTCTTTCTTTTATTTCCTTTTTTTTCGAAAGGTACTTTAGCTTTTGTTAATACGGACTCTAATTGTGGCGAATTAAAAATTGGTACTATATAATCGTATGCCCAATGTCCTTTAAACATTTCCTTTAATATGAATTTTTCTTTCTGCTCTTCTGTACAGTCATCAGTATCCATTATAATAAATACCTTAAAATTATTTGAAATCTCTTTTTCATCTTTATCTAATTCAACATCAGGGTATTGTTTTAGAAAACTAGCTTTTTTTCCAAATATTTTGTTGTTTAAAATGTTTTTTAAGCTAGTAATTTGTATTGCTTTTTCACCTTTTTTATCACTTACTATATCAATTTTTAATCTTAATTGCTGCTTTACAAAATCACATATCTGCTTCTCTGATTTTCCGTGAACTATTACTACCGCTTTTAAATAATTTAATTTATTCATTATTTTAAATTCTCTATAAGCTCATCGAAATCGATATCTGACATGTAAGGTATTCCACCATACATCCCCAAAAGATATCTTTTCCTTTTATTTATATTTTTGTGAATTCTTCCATTGAAGTCTGTTATCGGTACTAGTTCTTTTTCAGCATTTCTATTAACATTAAATACATATATGTCTTTATCCGGAATTCTTGATTCTATTAGTAGAGTATTATGTGTTGTTATAATCAACTGTCCTTTAATATAATCTATTATATTATCAAGTATCTTATCTACTAACAAATCATGAATACCTTTGTCAAGTTCATCTATAACTACAGTTTGTCCTTCACATGCTGATATAAAAAATGGTATCAATTCTAGTAAATTCATTGTTCCAGTTGATTCTTTTTCGAAACTTACATCTATAATTTTTCCATATACATTTTTCTTTACTATAAGACTGTAGTTAATTTTATTATTTTTAATTTCTTTTTCATAATAAACCTTTTTTATATCTGCATATAGTTTACAGAAAAAATAATCAATAAACTTTTCCGCTTTATCGAGATATTTTTCATTTTTAATAGAAATTGATCCTTTTGAAAGATTTCTTGGAATGTGATGTTTTAATCCTACTTTTCCAAATTCTGTTCTGTTTCCACCTATTACTTTTGTACAAATGGATTGAAAATATTCAAAAACATCATAAAATCCTTTTTCTACTTTATTTTTAACATAATTTCTTTTTTTATCTCTTATTTCGTGTGAAAGAATCGATAGCAGTGAGTGTTTTCCCCAATATTTATCTACTAAATCTTTAAATTCCTTATAGTAACTATTATCTGTAAATATATTTTTATTAATATCTTTGTTATTATTGGTTATATTAAAAAAACACGATTGATTCTTAATTAGCACATAGTCTAATGTTTCAGACACAATTTCTTCATTATTGTACTCAATTTTATAATATCCATTTTTTCCTTTTATTCTAAAACCGAATTCTAGTATCATATTTTCTTCCGAACCTATGGTTTTATATTCATTAATAATCATTTTTGTATTTTTATATCTATCTTTAATATATTTTTCTAAAAAGTCATTATATCCTTCTTTATCCACTTCTTCATTATTTGCCATCTCAAGAATCCTATCCCATTCTTCTACTGATGACATTGTATGCATAGTTTCATTCAAGGTAAAAAAACTCGTTGCAAAATTTGACTTTCCTACACCGTTTTCACCATAAATAATGGCAAGTTTTTTAGGTTTGTCTTTTTTTTCCATGAAATCCACATCCAATTTTACTAGAGATTTGTAATTTCTTAGTTTTACATATCTAATCATAAACTCATCCTTTCTATGTATATTTTATCATTATTTTTAAAAAAATATACATTTTTTTCTTTTTTTTGTTATATTTTATAACTTTTTTTTAAAAAGTCAACTATTTTTTGTGGTTTTTCTTCTTTAATATACTTTTTTAATTATTTAATAAAACGAATCGCTTTCCCCATACCCCTGGCGATTCTTTTGTTTTGATTTTTCTTTCTATTTATATACTTTTAGAAAAAGTAGAATCTAAAAAGTCTTATTTATTTTAAGCGAAGCCCGAAATTTTTTGATGAC
>UMHA01032380.1_pt1 | contig 19988 bp, 19 predicted proteins | sample 1965401 | NCBI WGS metagenome assembly UMHA01 (sample SAMEA4836085, study PRJEB28245) | human gut metagenome | biome: gut microbiome; material: fecal sample | place: Denmark | collected 2008 | reverse complement strand
AAGTTAAAAACAATATGAAGAATTCACTGATGAGCATTGCCGATAAGATTCTGCTCAGAAAAAGATCATTAATCGAAACTGTCAATGACGAACTGAAGAATATTGCACAGATAGAACACTCCAGACATCGTTCATTCAATAACTTTATAGCCAACTCTTTGTTGGCCATAGCAGCATATTGCTTTTTTGAAAAGAAGCCCACCATTGACGTAAACTTTGTCAATGACGGACAACTTGCTATTTTTTGATTTTATATCGAATTCATGTTATTTACTTGCTTCTTAATAGACATATTATTCAAGCCTATCACTACCAACAACGACCGGGATGTTTTGTGAAGCAGACTTCTGTGAAAAGGTTACACCTTATTACAATATAAGAGAAAACAAGTGTACATTTCATGGAAGCAGTATACTAATATAAATATATTCATGCAATAACCATGCTGGCTATCCTCCTATCGCACTATTGTCAGATTGAAATATTAAGATTGTTACATAAATGTTTTTTAGGATTTGATACGCGTCGATTATTAAATATTTAGACTCTACTTTTGGCTGTTTTATTGGTTTCATGGGGCTTTTTTTGTTTTCTTGCTGCATTTTTTTGATATTTTACTTGTAGTTTATATTAGATTATATATCTTTGTGCCGTCTAACGCTACTTCTAGAAAGTCGCGCAGATTTAGAGTGTGTGGAATTTGTCGAAACACCTTGAAATTTATATGTAAAACCTTTTTATTTTTTTTAAATTTATAAATTTAAATTTCAATTTTATTATGAACAAAAAAATCTTTAGTGCAGCCTTGTTCGGAGCCCTGATGGCGCTCTCTGCAGGGACGTTTACGTCTTGCAAAGACTACGATGAAGACATCGATCGCATTGACACTGAGCTGTCAGGCATCAAGTCTCAACTCGAGGCTTTGGAAACCAAGATTAATGAAGGCAAGTGGATTACAAGTGTAACTCCAAGTGCTGATGGTTTGACTATCACTTTGTCCGACGGTCAAACTTACAACATTACAAACGGTAAGAACGGCCAGGATGGTCAAGACGGTGCTGCTGGTGCTGCCGGAACAGAGTGGACTATCTCTGAGGATGGTTACTGGGTATGCAATGGCGAAAAGACAGATGTTAAGGCTGTTGGTCAGGATGGAGAAAAGGGTGAACCGGGACAACAAGAAGTGAAGTTTGAGAACGGTAAGTGGTTCTTGTGGAACGGCACTGAATTTGTAGAATTCAAGGGTGCTGCAACTTCTGGAAATATCCCCTTCTACTACACTGATCCGAACGACCAGAACTACACTATCCTGGTGGTGTTTGACGAGAATGGACAAAACAAGAAGGAAATCCGTTTGCCTATGAATGAAGGCTTGGCCCAGATTTCAGTTTTAAACGGTTCTTCTTTGAACGTTAATTATACCATAGCTGGTGAAATCAAATGGGATGGTGCCAAGGCCGTACCTGCTAAGGGTGACTACTTGATTACCCAATCATTTGATTCTCTCTTGGTACGAGTGACTCCGACCAACTATGATTTGGCTGCAATCCCATCTTTCTCTTTGGTTAATTCCTTGAATGAGACTGCTCCTGTGACAATAGGTGCTCCTGTTGCCTTTAACCAAGTGCTGACTAACCAGACGAGATCCGTATCAAAAGGAGGCTTGTACAAGATGGCTGTAACGCCGAATAAAATTACAGATGAGGTCGTAGAAAACTATCCAAGCTATAATGCTCCTTATCTCTCATTGGTGGCCAACGATAAGGTACGCTCTAATTACGAATTTAGATACTATCTGCAGGATTGTTCATCCATGTCCTCTACTCTTATAGAATTTGCTGAGAATGGTTACGTTATTATAGGTGGTACAAGAATGCCGTACTTTAGCACCAAACCGGGCGAAGCATTAAAAATTAAAGCAAGTAGGGGCGCAGAATATCTGTATGATGCTTATCTGACAGTAAAAGATATCAATAATCAAAAGGCTGATTCCATTAAATGGGGCATTGAGACTGGTAAGACTATGACTATTCAAAGCAATGAGAAAGCCCAAGGTAGTATGGTTTTCGTTGTTCGCTATTTGGATGTAACTGGTCAAGTATCAACTACAGATATTTATGTTAGCTTCTCAACTCCTTCTACAGAAGAGATTATAACGTCTATTCCTAGTACGCCTCATGTTGCAACAGCTGAAAGCGGAAAGAACTTCATGCTGGTTGACTTTGCTCCTTATTTCAAGGATATGAGTGAAGGCGACAGAATCCTTTGGAATGCCGATGCTTATGTAGACGTTTGGAATACAACAGTTAAATGGGTTTATACGGATGAAAGAACCGGTAGAACCATCACTGAAGAAAACAAGTGGGGGCTGATTGATAAGATTGAACTGGCTGATGCTGACGGCAAGGTAGTATCTGAAAAATCTAAGTTTGCAAAACTCAAAGTTACGTTTACTAACAACTATGGCGCAACTCAAGGTTTCGACCTTTCCAAAGGTGAATTTACAGCAACCGTTCAAATCAATGGTGCTAAAGAAGGTGTTTACCAGACAGTAGAAATACCGTTTACTGTTTCTAATCCGACAGCAGCCGAAATTGCCAAGCAGTATACATTCAATGCATCATATTTTGCAAATAATACATTCACTTTCCTTGATGCCAACAATGTTGATTTGAGTAACTATATCAGTGGTAGCATTGATTATAGTGGTGCTAAGGATACGGACTACTTGACATTCAACAATAGTACAGTAGCTATGACAACTGAAGCTAAAATAGGTACTGCATATCCAGTAGAAGGTCTTAAAGTCAACTTCTTGGGACGTCAATATGATATACCGACATTCAATGTTAAGTTTGTAAACTCTAAAGCTTATTCTGTAAATGTGGCTAATGCCGCTGTAAGTCTTGTAAGTGGAGGTTCTTCTGCAACTATCTTCTACGCAGAGAAAGCTGCTACAGGTAAACCAAACTTCTACAATGTGAAAGACGCATTAGGCAACTTTGTTGCAGCTGCATCTGTTGACAATATTGCTGTTGAATCAACTAATACAGACTTGGTAACAGTTACGAAATCAGGTAATGATATAGCAATCGCAACCGTTAATAAAGTGACTGTCGATACACCAGTAAAAGTTAAAGTAACAGCTACTGTTGATGGCGAAGAATTCTCTGCTGAATTTACTGTTACAGTGAAAGCTTTTCCTACAGAGTAATTCACCTATAATGAAATAACTCAATAAAAGGGAGGTAGGGGAAAAATTTATTTCCCCTGCTTTTCTTCAAAGAATAAGCGTTTCTCAGGAGAGAGAGACCTTATATAATAGAAAACTTTAAATTTATAAACGGAATCCCTGGCTTGTGAAAGTCGGGGATTTTTTATTAAACGGGAATGAGACTATCGAAATATTATTGCTTCTTTAGAGATTTGGAGTACTGTTATCATTTTCACAGATAAGAGCCAATTCCTTTCTTATACAGAAGCAGAATCCATTCATTTTTTAATGAAAATATTATGAATGACATATATATCAATGAACTGAAAAAACAAATTCCGTCCTCATATCAGAAAAAACTTTTCTCAGAAGAACAACTGCGGGAATTAGCGGCTATCATACAAAGAGAAGAAGCGGATCTGTACGTGTTTATTCAACAATTATTCGAGATGTTGGTCAAGGATGGAAATCAACATAAATGTCTGGATTGGAATATTGGCAGCACTCTTCAACATTTTAACCCTATAACAGTGATTGAAGCGTTTAAAGCTCTGAACGGGTCATCCCTCTGTCATTTATATAATTCCATAGGAGTTGCATGGGTGCTGGGAGAGTTCAATATTAGAGACGGGGCCATACTGGAGTTTTTGCGGAAAATGGTGGAGGAGGATCATGATTCTGATGTCTGGTGGCGCGCGGCTTTTTCTCTAGAGAAACTTGGTCAGGGGGATGCAATACATTATTTAAAGAAAACATTGAAATCCAAAGGAATAAGGAGCTTGGAATATTACTTTGACCATATTGGAGATAAGCGGTCCGTCATAGGCATTTTGGTGTTAAGCAATAACCAGAATATAAAAGAAATGATTTATCCGAGAATAAAAGAAACCTTTTTACACTCGGAGGACCTGCACGAACTGATAAGTTGTGCGTGGCTGTTGGGGCGTTTCCGCTTGTCGGATAAAGAATTGATATCGAAGATGGAATCCATAATCGAGAAAAATGAGAACTATGAACTGGTCTACTACACTTTTTTTGCCATATTCAGAAGCAATCTGCCGGTCTTTTATTCTCTTTACAAAAAGTATATAGCATGTGGAGACGCTCTGTTGAGGAAGATGGCCGTACGTGGAATCTCCTATCTGGAAGGAGGTGATATTTTCTCTATTTTAGAAGAAGCTTTAGACAAAGAAAGAGATGAAGGTGTCATATCTGAAATATGTCAAGCCATTTATAGAGTGAACAATAATCAGGTAAGAATGCAGGTGGCATTAGAAAAAGCTTATTGTAATATTGAGAATGGATTGATAATTGATGACAGTGATAAATGGTATGCCACCCCTTCCATTTACGAAGTGTTCTCAAAGGCAGAGGATCCAGAAAATATCTGCTTTAAAGCTATCCTGAGAGAGATCAATACCAGATTGGAGGTCATCGAGAATCCGGTTGACCTGGCATGTGGGACAGGGAGAGCAATGGACTTCTTTATAGACAAGATTGATTATAGGGGCAGTTTTTATGCTGTGGACAGAAGTTCGGAAATGTTGAATTTTCTTCAGAAGAAGATGGATAGGAGACATCTATATACACATATGATAGAGTATCATCAGTCCGAACTTGCAAAGCTGGAATTGCCGGTCCGCTCCAATCTGATGATAAGCAGTTTTGGTTTTCCGTCCCAATTCACAGACAAGGAGCAATGTATGCTGGAACTGCAACGTGTTGACCATTGTCTGCTGCCCGGCGGTCTGTTCATCACCCTGGGATGGGATGAGACCTTTAATGACGCATTGAGCAATTTTTGGTATCAGCATATTCCGGATAATATAAACGCCAAAGACTTTGAGACATGGCGGTTGCAAAGAATGAAAAGACTGGAATCACCCCGCAATTGTAATCTGACCTGGTATAAGACCAAATTACTTGTTCCATTATTGTTTTATGATGTAAGAGAGGCGGCATATATAATGGGATATCTGTTTGGAAGGGATGCTGCGGATGAGGTCATAAGGACCAATAGGACAAGATGGCAGATGTCATTGGGAATAACAATCAACACCAAGGAGGAAATCAGTTTAATAATAAAAAAATATAAAAATGAAAGAAATTGAGATTTTAGTGGAAATACAGGAGGATATAAATTCTGTGCTGAGTTGTCTGGGGAAGTTTGAAAAAAAAGGCATGAAAGTTACAAAAGATATCTATTATTTTGACCCCTTAAGAAATAACCTTAAGGCTGACAGTGGGGGGAAGCTGAAAGAATGTTGCAGGCTGAGGGAGAAAGCGGGGAAGTATTATATAACTTATAAGACTGACAATTACAATGGGGATGTGTGGGTTTATTCCGATGAGTATGAAACGGAGGTGAAGGATATTGATATACTGAAACGCATTTTTGAAAAGCTGGGATTGCAGGAACTTGTTATCATTAATAATAAAAGGCATACATTCGAGACTTCTGAATATGAAATCATTGTTGAAGATGTGGAAAAACTGGGTGTTTTTCTGGAAGTTGAGTATATTGGAGATTCTGAAACAGTTTCAGTGGATGAGATAAAAAAACGAATTATGCAATTTATAAAGGATTTGAATCTTAAGGTTGGTAGTGAATTGAATTCAGGGAAACCAGAACTATTGCTAAAAAAGACCAATAGATGATAAACACTCCCCCGGCTTGGAAAAGTCGGGGATTATACTTTTCCATACCTTCTTTGATTCTGGTTCCGCATTTGAAAGAGGAGGAGAAAAAAGAGAGCCGCCATACCTTTTTTGAGGTATAACGGCTTCATGTGTCGCAGATTACCCGACTTGTACTCTCAACACGATGGACTGGGGGGCTATATCCAGGGAAACGTTCTTAATCCTGCTTGCCCCGAGAACCTTGGCGCTCTTGCAGTATGCGTCCAGAAAGTCGGTCTGACTTATATGATAGGGATAGCCGAATCCTGGAACGGGAAGTGTAGGGAAAGGATGGGGCATCATAAAACCCTTGTATTCGTGGGCGGTCATCATGAAGGCATCCGCATCCATCATATCTTTCGCCGGATCTGCATTATAGGAACTGTAGTCAAATCCCCGGTGGAAGGACATGGTGGTCATATTTCCGATTGTGCACAGCCCGAACCTTACCTTGTCCTTGCCGATTGCACTGTCCAGATACTCCTGCACCGATGCCTCGACCTCATCCTTGTCCATCACTTGCAGGTCATACACCTTGCCTGCTATAAATATTTTCTTACCCAATCGTTGAGTAGTATTTACACTTTTCTTTTTCATAATTTTCTGTTATTTAATGAATTAATAAATTTATATTATCCAGCGGGAACACACCATTCCGTCATACCGTTATATTTGTCAGTTTCGGAATGTGTCGTTTCCCTACGCCGTATTTCAGTTGATCCAACCCACTACAGTATCTCCCTTATAACCTTTTTCCCAAACAAACCAGGCATAGGCGATAGCATTCCCGTTTGCCTGGGCTGCTGTAAAATCCCCACCTTTGGCAACAACGGCACGGGAAGAAAAGACATGGATTTTTCGTGGCGGATTGGTCTGAAAGAACGGTTTACGTCTTTTTCCCTCCAGGAATGTCAGCTTCAGGAACATGGCTATCTTTGTTCCTTCTCCCGATATATCCAGGGCTTTCTCTATAAATTCCAGGGCTATCTTATAAGGAGGGTTGGTAATGACAGCTCCATAAGGGTTTTCGGTGGCTTTCAGGAAATCAACGCCACCGGTACCATAACCCCGGTTTATCAGGTCAGTGGAATGAACCTTTTTGCCTAATTCTATCATCCTTTGGGACAGGTGCCCCATTCCACAGGCAGGTTCCCATATAGTATCAGGAAACTTCTCCACCTCGAATAACCTGTCTATGGCTTCAGGGAATGTAGCATAAAAATCATGTTCCTCCCTTGTCGTATCAGAGTGGTTGGACGCTCCGATTGTGGTATATATTGTACTTTTCATTGTTAACCCATTGTATTTGTCATTATTGTCTTACGCTGCTATAATCTTTCCTCCCCACTGATCGGCCCATCCGCTATTACCCGACATAAGGAGACGGTATCATTGTCGGATTCCAACAATGTATCTATTCCAGGAAGGAGTAGCGGTAGGTTCCATCCTCTGAAGGCCTGACACTGCCGGTTCCGGATACCACATCCGGATAGTTCCCTGCGAAAGTATAGCATTTCTGGGCTGACGATGTCGTGCTTCCGGAGGATATCGTGAAAGCATAGTTCTCCGCACCCGCCCCGAGGGAGGAACCGTAGGTGAGCCTGCATTCCACGATGACAGTGGAGGCGACTTTATAACTGGCGGAGGCATATACGCTGTAAATGTCATAGGCACCATCCTTGCTTTGCCAGCTGTAACTCAGATGTATGAAGTTGACGGACTTGATATCCGCACCCATCTGCTCCAAAGGGACGTTTAAACTGGAGCTGTCTGACTTATAACTACTAGTAGAACCACTATAATCAGATGTTTGTGTCTGTGTCAATTCCAAATTACCCTCTCGACTTGATGTACTGCTATTTGCACCTGCTGTTACAGAAGTTCCTGAAACAGAAAATCCTGCTCCACTACTTATTCTTCCGGAATAACTAGACCAAGTAGACCAGGAACCTGCACTTTCATTAGTTAGACTTCCATTAGTATAAGTTAGTGTAATTGGTCGTCTCCTGGAAGTAACTGTTACAGACTGCGTTCCACCATCTGCGCTGAAACTTAATGAGGTAGGACTTACGGAAAATTCATACTGATATTCAGTTTTTGTAGTTATATCTACATACGCATCTTGAGTCAAACTAGCGGATGCTGATGGTTTTGTTCCGGTAAGATCGGAAGTATAGTCGCAGGTAACTGTCAGGGTTCCGTTTCTTCCGGATGTAGTGCTTGTATTGGAAGTTACATTGACAGTGACTGTATCTCCACTTTGTGATCTGGAAAATCCTGTTCCACTAATGGAAGAACTGTAATTATTTCCTATTGTACTCCAAGAACCCCAAGAAGAAGATGTTACCGGTTTGGACCTTTGTTCAACAGTTACAGTAAAATTGTGGGAACCTGCACTGGATGAGAAATTATAAGAACTTGGAGAAATGGAAATTCTGTAATCATAATCAGCCGGTGCACCATCCTGACTTAATGAGACGTAAGCTGTATCTCCAGCATTGGAAACAGTAACAGTACCGGTATTTGCACTGAATGTTGTGTTACTTCCTTCAGGAGTCACTGTATTACCTGAGATAGAGAAATAAGAGCTTCCTGAAGTTATTGATGAATTATAGGATGCAGAATATGAACTTCCATTATTCTGCCAGTCTCCCCAATCTCCCCAGGTACTACCTCCATCATATGAATATCTATATCTTATTTGATCCTGGGCTCTTGACGTTACCGAGAAGGACTTTCCGGACGTACTGTCATAATCCCAATTTAATGATGTAGGAGTTGTAGAAATGCTATAGACTGTCTGAGTATCACTTTGACTAAGAACACCTGCTTCCTGATCAATTTCAACCCAATCACTGGCTCCTCCATAGGATGCCGTAATTCTGGTGCTTCTTTCCGCACCATTGTTGACTGATACCGTTAATGTTGCGGAAGTTCCAGAGCCGGATGATAAGGAGAAACCGGAAGTATCGGACAAACTCAGTGAAGGAGTTCCAGAATCACTTGCTGAAGATGTTGAGCCCGAACTCCAAGTATGTGTACCAGATCTTGATGCACTAGCTCTTACTGTTGTAGTACCTCCTTCTCTAGGGAAATTTGTTCTATCAGCACTGACAGAAACATTCCAAGAGTTCCAAGATGTACTTTCAATCTTATTTTCTGCCTGATAAACATTAGCGTTACTTGCTGAACTAGATTTACCATTCATTGTTACGGTTAATGAAACAACAGCTACGGTAGTTTGTCCGGATTGGGTTGTACCTTTAGATCCAGTATTAGCCAAACCACTCGAAGAATTTACGGTTGCTGTTCCTGAAGTTCTATTAAATGTTGGAGTTCCGCCGGATGTGAGTGTTGTTGTTTTTCCGGATACCCAATATACAGTCTGTTCATAGGAGTAACCAGGTGATGAACTACCTCCGGCGGCCGGGATAACTGTAGGATAGTTGAAAGTTTTAATTACTGGATTGCCATAACCGTCTCCATCCGGTTTGATAGAGTCTGCATTTTGTTTGTGAGTTGCAGTAGCTGTTTTCTCAGGATCAGAGCCGAAAGATTCAGATTGGGTCCATGTGATAATACCATTTTTCTCCGCTCCACCGGGATTGGAGGAATAACTGACAGTATCACTCGCGGCGGTCCATGTTCCGGAGCCTGAATTTTCTGAGGTATAGGCTACGTTTGTTTGTGACCCCTCCACATAAATACGGTTTCCTGCATTACTGTAACTGTACTGTCTCTTATACGAGGTCACCGTGAATTTCTGTGATCCTCCCGCCGCGGATATGGTAGCTGTCGCAGGAGTCACGGAGAAAGTATATTCCCAGTCAAGACGCTCTATATGGTCTTCGGGAACAAGCTGGTCGGCCGCATAGGTGTAACCCTTCTTTATATGCAACCCGGCCGATTCAATTTGACTTCTTGTAGGGCACATCATCGTATCTCCCGTGAAAGAGCCGGGTTTGAGTGTGTTGCAGAAGTCCTTTGTCGCTATTCTGAAATATTGTGCCATCTTGTTATTTGTTCTTGTTTTGATCCATACATTATAGTGTAATTATGCCGCCATTTTTCCTCCCCACTGGAGAGCCATCGCATCCGCTATCCCGGGAAAGGTCTTGCTTCTCAGTTTTCTTCTCTCTTCTGCCGACACGCCCGAGAAAAATATATCAGTAAACCATTTAGGGGACTTATTACCACTCTTTGCTATATAAACCTCACCTTTCCCCACTATATTTGTAGGTATCAGGAGAGGTAAGTTTTTCAACCACAGACAGGTCTTCTTGCTCGCTTCATGACCGAACATCCAAGGCTCTATTATCTGGTCGGGCTTTCTCCATCGGCTGCTCATTATGCTTACCGGATTTTCTATAGCTAGTTTATTCACTCCTATCTTTGAAACATCCATGAAGAACTGGACTGCTTCCTCACGGTCTTTTGCTCTGTCGGGGAACTTCGGATGCGGGCGGCGTTGATCTGTCGAAAGGTTCTTATCGTCGGGGTGATAATACCAACGGGCACCCGAGACAGCAAGATAAGTGCAGGGTGGATGGGCTATAACCAAATCCCAATTACCGTCAAGAAAATGTTTAGTGCCATTCTCCAAAGTTCCACCTCTATTGGCTATTACATCAAACATATCCCCCTTAAAATGATACTCCGGATATCCACCGCTGCATTCCTGAAGATCACAACTGAAAGCCTTATGACCCAGTTTTCTGAAAGCCAAACAAACAGCCTGACTCTCTTCACATGCTACCAATACATTCATAAGGATTAGAAGATTATCTGCATTAAAATCCGGTCCGAATAAGTTCTCAGGCCGATATACTCAATTTGCTGCTCACCTGCCCCTACATATAACAGCATTTTATAAAGCCTGATGAACGCTGTGATGTCGGTATAGAAGTTCTTCCCGGCAAAATTCAAGGGATATATCATAGGGTAGCCCCCAACGGTCTGTGGCTGGAATGCTCCAATTCCTACTCCACTTATTAAGGCCATATCAGCGTCAAAAATGATTGGTACGTCGGGATCATAGTCGAAGTCTCTGACAAAGAACATTCTGATTTCTTTCTCGCTGACTTCCTTGATTCTGAATTGTGCCATTCCAGAGGTGTTCTCATCTAATGTTGCCTGTACTCGTGATTCCATTTCTTTAATGCTCATATTGGTGTTCAGAATCTCACCGTTTGCTATAAAATAGTTCTTCATAATGATTTAGTTTTAGTTTTTTGTGATGTGATTGTTAGTGTGATATTCCATTCCTTTTTCAGATAAGAGACAAGACCGGAATAGGAGTCAATACGTCTCCTTTCTCTATGCATGATTGATAAAGCCTCTTGTAGGGTCAGATTAATACAGAGACCGGTTTTAAAAGCGTCTCCATATTTCTGTCGGAGCGCTTCAATGTCTCTTTGGTATTTCTTAGGGATAGGTTCGGATGATACCGCTTTTTCGGTGACATCAGGTGCGGTAAAAGTATCCTGACGATTGGGAATAGGCTCCCGCTCAAGTCCCAATAGCTGATTTATGAACTCTTTAAACATAGGGTTTATGCTATTTTATTATTCAGTTATTAGGTTCTGGCAGGCTGTGAATGGTGTTTTAGCGATTTGGAAGAGAAAAAAATAAGAAGAGCGCCGTTGACCATATTCAGATCTCGGACACCCTTCTTCATTGTGTGAGTATTTGTTTCTTCGGTAATAAGGCTTTGGGAGGATGCTGGACGTTGGGCAATTATACCTTATATATATAATAGCGCTCCAAATATGAAAAACGCGCGCCATTTCCAGTCATGCCCTAATCTGTGTAATAAGGGCATGTTCCAGTGAGCATGTCCAATCGATTAATCAAACTAATTTTTTTTAAACAATGAAGACCAACAAGAAAGAAATTGTGAGGAAATCAGAACTCCTCGCACAGATCAGAGCCGACCTCAAGGCATGGGAGGAGGCGGAACCCGACTTTGACGACAACTACTTCGACGAGTCGGACGTGATATCATACTATGAATTCCTGGTCAATAAGTACCGGGACGAGTGGGTCATAATCGATGATACGGAGGAAGGAGGCGGCGATGAGGGAGCTGTTTGACATCACTCCCCATTCCACGGGCCCCGGTTTCAGGATGAGGCTCAAGACCGGGGAGATAGATGTTCCCGATGGGCGTGGCGGATACATCGTCAGCTCGGGGATGGGTTCGGGAAAGACCGAGAGCATCAAGAGCCTGATCCGGCAGAAATACAATGAGGGCATACTCTATTGTGTCGATACCAAAGACGAGCTGGAAAAGATGTTCGGCTGGATAGTGGAGAACCTTGTGATGGAAGGGGTATTGAGGATGGAGGATGTGATGATTATATCCAGTGACCCCGGGAGAGCCGATTTCCTGGGGCAATACAGGGACAGCCCCGGAGTGCTCATGGAAAAGAAGGTGATTCTGATAACTCATGTACGCTTCTGGACAGACCTGATAAACTATTTCCTCATCTATAAGCCACAGAAGGAGGTGGCACCGTTCGACGGTGACTTCAGGACGTTGATGGGAAGGGATGACCTGAGGGGATATGTCATATTCGACGAGACGCCGACCTTCATCAATCCCTTTGTGGAGTTTGACAGGAGCATGCTGGGGATATTCGGAAAGACCGATGAGAAAGGCAATATCGTCTGCAAGCCCCCTGAAGAGCTGGGCCGGTATTATGACCTTTTCATCAGGGGCGGAAAGAACGACCTCTTCAACCAGGCCTACAGGATCAACCGTATGAAGCGTGACGTGGTGCTGGGGCTCATTCCAAAGTATTATGGTTCATGGGTGATGTCCGATACCGACAAGGTAGGCATTACATTCTACCCGGTTGACCTCTGTCCCGGGGGCATGACAATCTCCACGCATATCCTCATCTTCGAGGGGGCGGGTAATATCCTTTTCAGAGGCTCCACCCGCTTCACCCTTCTGGATACGGAAAGCAAGTACAACACCGTAACGGAGTTCAAGAGGATGGATTTCGGACTGTCCAGAAAGTGTTTTGATGAAGCGGGGTTCGGCACATTCGTAAAGAGGATAGGCAGGCTGATAGACAAACCTTCCTTGATTGTATGCTGGAAGGATATAAACGGTGACGATGACGGCCCGGGAAAATCCGGATATGCGGAACGTTTCAGGAGGTTACTGGTTGCCGAAGGTGTCGATCCCGGGTTGTTCACCGTCACCTATTATGGAGCGACCGACAACAAGAGCACCAACTCATACAGGGATGTTGAACAGATTCTCCTGTGTGGTGACTGGAACCTTCCGAACACCGAATCGGCAAAGATCCGGAGGGCCTATGGTACCTCCACTGACCCGCACAGTCAGAAGGACTGGTATTTCTCACAGCTCATAACGAGGATAGGCATCAGGAAGCATATCGAGGGTGAGGTATATACGGTCTGGCATACTGATGATTTTGATGAAAGGTTCATAGAGAGAATGGACGCCTACTTCAATGAGAACAGGGTCATAGGCAAGGCTTCCGTTTCTCATAATGACTGGGAAAAGAGGCTGGACGGGATGAAGATCAGAAGCAACATTAAAGAGGAGATCAGACTGTTGGCCAGGTATGACAAGGATATGCAGAGGGCTATAACCATGGATAGTGAATATACGAAGGAGGTTACTTTCTGTTATCTGGAGATGATTGGTATAAAAAGAGGCAAAAGAGAAAGGGGAAGATATAAAGCCCTGATTGATGTTCTGAAGACTATGGGGATAAATCTGGTGATAGCATAGTATATTCCGGATTCCTTTTTTACAGTGAAGGAGCTAAGATAAGATTTATTGTGACACCCCCTATTTTTTGATGGACATTCTAATATATATAGAGAAGTAAAAAAAAGGGGGTAATATAGTAAATGAAAGGAGTATAGAATAGAGAGTGAGGAAAGAGACCTGCTTCGCGGTCTACCAAAGTGAGAGGAAAAGAATAAACAAAATAAAAAACATCCTTCTCTTTTCACTCTGGAAGGGTACGTAGTAGCCTTTCTCTTCAATCTTCCATTGACAGTTCCTATAGCTCCTTTACTGAAAAATAGTGGTTCTTCCTGAGAGACGAAGATACTGAGAGGACCGGCTTTCTTCCAAAGTAAAGCCAGGTCCGGTCTCTAGGAAGGTTCACGATACAATAACAATCTAAAATCCAATAATATGATAAACAAAAACATAAGCTACTACTTTAATTCAAGCGATTCAAGGAGTAGAATCTATTATAACTTCGACCATATCCTTGAACTTATAGCATCCGACACTAAACTTTCCAAGCAGACAGACATGGTTAGAAAACAGACAACAGAGAAGGCCTACAAGGAGGAGAAACACAGACTCCCCATGATAGCACCTTCCGGAATATTCGAATACAGGAACGATGACCCGGACAACCTGCACCAGTATTCCAATATCCTTGTGCTCGACTTTGACGATTTCGGGTCACATGAGGCGGCAGGAGAATTCAAGGAAAGACTCATTCAATATGCCAATCCTCTTTATCTTTACGCTGTATGGTTCTCTCCAAGCAATAAAGGTGTGAAGGCGGCTATGATTCACGACAACACCGACCCGGAGCATCATTACAATCTTTTCCGGCAGGTGAAGCAAAGGTTATATCCAAGGACTGATGAATTCGATAAGAGTTGTCATAATCTAAGCCGCACGTTCTTCCTGAGTTCCGATCCTGATGTCTATGTCAACCCGGAGAAAGACACGTTGATTCCCTACCACTTTGAATATGACCCATCCATTCCTGAACCTGCTGCGAAGAGTTATAATAAGGGTTGTTCAGGCGGTTGTTTCATTCATACGCCGGAAGAGATTGAGAGGAATACAGGTTTTCAGAGGTTATGGAAGGACAAGACACTGATTAACTACGTGGACAGGAAATGGAGAAAAGAGTATCCGGACAGTTATGAAGATGGAAATAGGCACAGTTCCATACTCTCAAGAACAAAATGGTTATGTCTGTACGGTGTCTTATACGATGCTGCCCTGGAATATCTCATCGGTACATTCGGCAGGCATGGTATCTCGGAGGATGACATTGAAGGGATGGCAATCAACAACTATAATGCCAACCGGGGGAATTTTGGTGTCTCAAGGATGGAACTGTATTCAAGGAAGGAACGGGGAGTGGTGTACAGGAATCGGATGTTGAGGGAAAATTCACCGTTTCAGTAAGGGTCAAGGCAGTGTACAAGAGGTAAGTTTATGATGGCTTGCCTCTTATTTTTCATAACCCTAGGAAAGCCTCATTCGCCATATCCACCGCATCTTCAAGGGAGCCTCCACTTTCATTGACAAACATAAGGACCGCATCAATGAACCCGTCGAAGGAAGCACAATCCTCACCCTCGGTCTTGATATTGTACTCCACCTCAGTAAAACAAATATTCTCTATCAGTTCCGTTCTCATAGAAGTAAAATATATCATGCCGCAAAGATAGGCACAATTAAGATGTCTGTCAAGAAAAAGTAACTTCTCTTCTTTTCTAGGGCAATTTAAGGATGTGCCTTGAGTCTCCGGGAATAATATACAACCCCACTTCCCGATAATCCAAGGCACTTTTAATTCCTTGCCCTCCGATAACCGAACATTCCACACATGGTGTTATATTCATCCAAGCCTTCCGGATAATGGTGCGGTCTGTAGAGTTAAGTGTTAGATTATATCTCATGCAGGCAGAGGCGCTGTATTTTCGGGAGGCTTCTTTATATACGAATATCCGTAAAATCAGGCTGTCTGAGTGGGATATGCAGAATCTCACTCCATTATAATCAACCGGACAGTATATCATTGCACATTGTTTTCCATGATGGGGAGGCCCTACGGTCAGGACTCCCCATGGTTATTCATTTCTCTCACCCGAACATATTGTAATCACTCCCCACGAAATTGTCTGGAAGAGTGCTGCGGTCCAGTTTAAGCATCCCCACCACAGAATCTTTCAGGTAAATCTTGGGTTTTTCCGGTAACTTCAACAACTCATCCACAAGCCCCTGCACATCTGTTTTTCCGTAATCCTTCTTGCCGGACAACAGACCGACCTTGTAGAGATCACAGAAACCAAGAGTGCCTTTGATTACCTGTAATGAAGAAACCGGATCAATGACAGGCTCAGCACTCACGAAGGTCCGGTAGCCTCTGTCATGAAGCAGTTTCATCGTGCTGATACGCTCCAGGTTCGGTGACGAGTTACCTTCCAGTTCGTCATGTCCGGTAAGGGTGAACCCGAAAGCCACGTGTTTCCTGCAAAGCTCCTCATCAAATCCTCCGCCGGCTGAAAGGTAATCAAAGAAAGGCTCCACAAAATCGGCACGTTTGGTCAGCAGCTTCACGTTCACGCCGTTTTCCATACATATCCTCACAGCCCTGGCCGTCAATCCCATCGTCTCAGGAAGTAAAGGATCGGTGGTGAAGCAGAAGAACAGTCCATGTTTCATCAGCTCGGGAAGATTCCTGAGCACTTCCTTCCCGAACTGCTCCACTGCGTCATCCTCATCCTTGAAAGCTTTCTGAAGAGTTGGTGTCGGGGTATAAATCTTGGCGTTCCTTCCCTTTTGCAGGTAACAATAGGAGCACTGGTTGCTGCATCCGTTATAGAAATTGCAGGCCCATCCACTATATTCTCCAGCTTTTCCATTAGGCTGGTATATAGCTTTTCCATGATATTTGTTATTCTCAGGAACATCCCCGGTTACAGCAGCCTCCTTCTTTTCTACAGACCTGTCATCGAACTCCTTCTCAGCCTCACAAGCTTTCTTCTCATATTCCGCTTTCAAGGTCTCGTCCTCAATATCCTTGCTGAACTTGTCCCAGAATCCCTTCAACAGCCTGACCTTCTCATCATTATCCTTCTCGCCTGCAACGCTTTCAGCATCGGTTCTGTCCAGGGTGGTGAAGAACAGGATCAGCAGGTTCACCACGGCTTCCTTCATGCTGTCACCGCACGCGTTATAGACCTCGATGAACATATTGATCGACGCGCTGTTCCTTACCATCTTCGGGATATCACGCCAGCACACCCTGAAGGCATGAAGGATACGCTCGCCACGGTCTATGTTCTCCTCCACACCTTTCAGAACCATGGGGAGTCCCTTGTCGGGGGCTTCCATATACTCCGACAGCATTTTTTTCTTATAGGTGTCGGAAAGGTTAAGGATGGTGTACGCGTATTTCTCACCCAGCTTCAGTTCCTCCTGCCACTTGACGGCGGTGGTGAGATTGCTCTTTTCATAACCTGTCTGGGCAGCTATGTAACGTGAGTAGTCCTTCGAGTCCCAGTTACGGTTGTTGGTATTTCTTATACGTATCCAGTCGTCTATAGGAAGGCCACTCTCCACGTGTCTGAACTTCAGGGGGTGTTTATAGGTTTCATCCTCTGAAAGAAGTTCGAGATGTGCCTGTATCCTGTAAAGTCCGTCCGCAACAAAGATAACCTCGGGAACTTCGGGAGAGTCCTTGGTATATTTTTTATCTCCGTCGTTGAGGTCAGTCAGTTCACGTTCAGGATAAGCTTCAAAATATTCCGCTCCAAAGAATATGGAGACGGGTTCTATACAGCCGTACTTTTTCAGGCTGCATTTCAGTTCCTTCAGGTGGGTTTTGTTTATCACCCTTCCAAAACTCTTATTAGCAGCCAGTATGAATCCGGCTGACTTAAGTTCCTCAAGTGATACGGTTCTTTCATCCTCTATCTTTTTCAGGATCTGTTCCATCTTGTCCATGATCCCATTTCCCTGATTTTCAGTCTCGTTTTTTTTCATAGTTTCTTTATGTTTAAGGGTTGACATTGCGGAGGCGTGCCATCATACCCCTTGTCCGGTTGCCTCCCTCCCCGGATAAGGGGGCGCAAAAGTAAGGAATGTCATTTGGAAAACAAAGTTTTTGGAGGATTTTTTTCAATACAGGTAAATGACTGAATTCCAGGAAGGAATATTGTTTCCTTAAAGAACCACTCGAACGGATTGAGTGCCAATGTCTTTCCACCCTGGCATGACGATTCCAACGGTCATGCACAAGTTACATTCACTCACCCCTGTTCCGTTTCCTATACTCCTCCAGCTCCTCTGCATTCCTGAGGTTTAGTATCTCCACGAATTTCAGGACCTTTTCATCACCGTTCATCAGGGATTCGAGCCTGACCTCCCTCATAATCTCCCCGTTGAGAAAGATGTTCCTAAGGCCCAGCTCCGTGATATTGTTCTGGAACATCTGTATCAGTACCGCGTCATTCCGTTTGAATGCGATGAACCATACGACGGAGGCAATCCTGGCTACCTTGTCACGCAATCGTGTATTGTCCTTGTATTTATCCTTGTCTATCTCATCTATCCTGCCGACGTCCTTGAGTATTTTCACGGCTTCCTCAGTGTCGGGGAGTTTTGTGATGTCTATACCTTTATTCTTCAGCCTGGAGAGTTTCAGCAGCAGATCACCGGCAAAGACGTGGTTGAATACGTCTGCCTTCTGCTTGGGCTTGACTGGAGCGGTCGGAACTGACTTCTGTTCATTTTCATCCGGTTCTGGCTGGACTCCCATATCGAAAATGCCGTCACCTAGCTTCTTTTTGAAAGCATTCGTCACCTTCCTGGACTTGTCCTTGGCGGTTAGGTGGGCGTATATCTTATCCAACATCTGGGTATCTTCATGGCCTGTCGCAATAATTATATCCTCTCTTGGAATGCCCTTGCGACACATGATAGTAGAAAATGTGTGCCGTGCAGAATGGGTGTGAAGCAGTTCATAGAGGGGCTTGGTATATTTGGTGCCGTTCTCCTCATAGGTCACAAGTTCGTTAAGGCCTGCTTCCTGGGCTATGACTTTTAACTCACCATTCAATGCGGAACGTCTCTCCTTATAATATTTGATTTCTGCACCGGTATACTTGTCTATGATTTCTTCTGCTAATGGCACTAGAGGAATGATAGCCCTGGCACCGGTTTTCTGCTGGACGATAGATATTGTACCGTTCTCCTCATCCCTCTCGTTATCACCGTTGAAGAACTTATACATGTCACTGATACGCTGACCAACTAGACACTGAAGTACGAACAAGTCCTTTATCTCCGTTTTCTTTTTGATTTGATTCTCGGTACCGCTCGGTTGGTACTCATAGAGTTGTTTAATCTGCTCTTCTGTCAGTGCTACTTCCTTATTACGCGCCAGTTCCTTGTTGGATTTGTCTTTCACAAGGTCAAAGCTTTCAAGATTACTCTCTTCCCACTTGAAAGGAATGTCAAGTCGTTTGGAAACCTCTCTAAGCACCCCAAAGAATGTACCTTTGATAATATTCTTTATGGTAGAAGCTTTCTTACCTTCCTTATTGTCCTCCTTACCCTCTTCAATCAAGTGTTGCTGGTATTTGGTGAATGTATCCAGGTTCATACTTTCCCAAATGTCGGGTATGGAGTTCTCGTCCAGAAACCGTTTGAACTTGTTGATATTGGATCGGTACTGGATTTTGGAACTATCCACGATATCCTTCTCCTCTACGATCTGTTTCATGATGAAGGTAGCTGGTTTCTCCGTTTTTTTCTTCATAGTATCCTTATAGATATATTGTTTAAGTAAAATGATGGCCCTGCGTTCTATCTCCTCAGGGTGGTCGCAAAGGTACTGCTTGTATTCCGAAAAATAAAGTTTCAGTTTGCCAATCTTTTCATTGACGATGGTATTGTTCTCGTTATCCAGCTCAGTTAACCGGCAACTGATATAAGCCTCCTGTTTCTTGACGTTCCACTGGTCCGGATATACCCTTACTCCAGTAGAAAGTTTTATCTGCTTGTTCCTGACGCGTGCTACAAAATAAACGTTCGTCGGCTTTTCGGACTTGGGTTTTCTAAGGTTGAATTTGCATCCGATCTCGTTGATGAAAAACTGTGCATTCATAAGGCGGTTCTTTAAGTTCGTTCTTTTTTTACGTTCTTTAATCCCGTTCTTTTAAAGCACTAAGTGACGAAACCGATTAATTTATAGCCCTTTGAGAATATACCAGAACAAAACTTTTCACTTTCGAACAAATATCGTATTTTTGCGGCAACTTTCTAAAAACATCCCATCTATGG
>UMHA01073135.1_pt1 | contig 20754 bp, 28 predicted proteins | sample 1965401 | NCBI WGS metagenome assembly UMHA01 (sample SAMEA4836085, study PRJEB28245) | human gut metagenome | biome: gut microbiome; material: fecal sample | place: Denmark | collected 2008 | reverse complement strand
TGAGATTCTGTGAAAGTATAAGTTCGAGAGCCTGTCTCTCCGCTGAAATAAAGACAAGTCCCGTAAAATCAATGTTTTACGGGACTTTTTCTTTTTACCTGGTGGACAACTGAAAGACATTCAAATGCCCACTTCTGACAAAGTTCCGTTACTAAATCGTTACAGGAAAATCGGGAAAATCTTCTGTAACGATTTTCGATGTAAGTCCTTGATTTGTCGCTCATTGACGTTCAAATGTCTGCTTGTAACCCAATTATTAATTATTCCTTTGCAGAGGGAAGTCATTACACCCACTGTAACGGAGCTAAATTAAAAAAGGATATGAGTAAGAGTACATTTAAGATTCTATTCTATCTAAGAAAGAATCAGGTAAACAAAGACGGAACAGTTTGTATTATGATTCGTTTGTCACTTAACGGTGAAATCACACAGTTCAGTTCTAAACTGAGTGTAAAACCGGATGCCTGGGATACAGTTTTGGGCAAGGCGAAAGGAAATACACATAGCTCCCATTTTTTCTCTTGGATGAAAAAGGTCTTATTGTATATAATTATATGTATCCTTTTTGTGTCTAATTCGCTAAAAATATGAATTTGGGAATGACTCTCCATAAAAAATTCGCTAATATTTGAGTAAAATGTTTGGTTGGACAAAATAAAAAGAACATTTTTACTATAAATTTAGGTTGGTATCTACAAAATAAACGAAGATGGCTACAAAAATACAGCAAATATTAAAGTCTACTTGACAACCATTCGCCCCAATTTGATTCCAACATTGTTGGAGGCCTGCGCATCTCAGAAAATGAAAACTCTGTTTCTCTATATGGCTGAAAAAGCAGGTCATTCTAGGTATAGGGCGTTAAAACTGGATAATATTAATCTTGGTACATCTAGGTTTATGATCACGCCAACAGGAAAGTATATCAATAAGTATAATATGACAATTTCAAAGGAACTTGCAGAATATGAATAATAATCTAACATTATCAATAACTACTATAGGTGATTTGCTCCTTCGCAAAACCATTACTATTACTAATAGTGGAGAGCCAATTAACGATGTAAGCCTATGTGTACCTATTTATCAACGTCCATACAAGTGGACAGCTCGTAATGCCATACAATTGCTTGATGACATTATTGAAGCGAAGAATAGCAACAAGGAAAGATACAGGGTGGGTACACTTATCCTTCACAAGGCAAAGGATAAGGAACAATATGATATTGTTGATGGTTTGCAACGTACTATAACATTCTCATTACTTTTGACTGCATTAGGCGAAGATGGCATTGAGTTCTTGCAGCAGAAAATATATAATAATGTGCACAATAATCATAATATTGCAAACAACTATAATGCACTTAACCGTAGGGTCGGATTAAAGTTGCAAGATAGCGATTCGGCTACTGAACACCAAAGAGAAATGGAGCGTCTTAGGGACTATATTGAGAATATGTGTGAGTTAATTGTTGTCATAACTCCCGATGTATCGGAAGCATTCCAGTTCTTTGATTCTCAAAATGCACGAGGTAAAGCTCTTTATCCTCATGATTTATTGAAAGCATACCATCTTCGCGAAATGAATACCATTAGTGAGGATGAAACAGAAAAGATAGTAAAGGATTGGGAACAGGTTTCACAAAGTGCTTTAGCAGATTTCTTTGGTAATTACCTATATCGTATCAAAGAATGGGTAAGTGGCAATAAGGCAAATGTTTTAAATGAACACAACATTCATATGTTCAAAGGTATTACGCGTTTTTCAAGAACACCTTATGCCCAATTCTACAAAAGTGCCTATTGTTATGCAGATATGGTCAACTCTTCTGCTATGCCTTTTGTCTCTGGTACTCGAAATGTAAATGCGTTCCAATTAGACACTCCAATAATTGCAGGTAAACCGTTTTTCGAATATACAAAGCACTACTATAATATACTAAAGGATATTCAGAACAACAACAAATATGAGGGCTTCTATATTAATGATAATATTATAGTTAAAACATTAGATAGACATTTTAAAAAAGGAATAGGTAATGGTATAGCACGCCTTTTGTTTGATACTTCGGTTCTGCTTTACGTTGATAGATTCTGCCCAGAAACATATCCAACAAAAGAAGACATGGAACTATTTGAACAATTTGTTGTATACGCATTCATTTGGGCTTATTCATTAAGGGCCCAATACACTAATCTTGGTTGGCTTTCTGCACAGAATTATATTATGGGGTTGAGTGATAAAATCAATGCATTCAATATGTATAAATTGATTGCCAAGCAAGATACTCCATCTTCATTATTGAGTGCTTTGGCAGACAAAATCAATCCTCTTTCGAATAATGATATTAAAGATGGTTGGGCGCAGGAATGCTATGAGTATAGTGGTAAAGGAGATACATTAAAGAATCTAAAGGATGAGATAGATGGTGTGTATGAAAACTATCTGTATTTTTTTCAAATAAACGGTTTTTATAAAAATTGATTACAATGAAAGATTTGAAAAATATTCTTGAAGAATGTTCGATTAATGACATATATTTCTCAAACAGCGGGGTGTCTATATTATACAAGATACCTATCTATCAGCGTAATTATGCTTGGGGACGTGAAGAAATATACGCCTTAATAAAGGATGTACATGATTCGTTGGAGAAGTCCGTTTACTATATTGGCACTCTTGTCACATACAAAAGAGATGAAAATATTTTTGAGGTTATCGATGGTCAGCAACGACTTACAACAATCTACATCATCTTGAAGGCTTTGGGCATAGAAACTATTGCAAATTGTCTTACATATTCTGCAAGAAAGGTTTCAGCTATGACAATAGAAAAGATGCCTAAGTTTGGTGAAGAAAAAGATAAGGGCATTGTCGATGGATTCAATTATGCGAAGGAAGCAATTAAAGACATTGTTGGCGAAAAGAAGGCTGACATAGATGCATTCAAGGATTTTTTCTTGAACAAAGTGCATATTATTCATTATCGTGTGCCAAAAGATGTGGATTTAAATCACTATTTTGAGGTTATGAATTCTCGTGGTGAGCAGTTAGAAAAGCATGAGATAGTAAAAGCTAAACTCAGCGAACAGTTGATAGGTGATGAGGACGCTATGGAGAAGTTTAGTCGTATATGGGAGGCTTGTAGCGACATGAGTTTCTACATTCAGCAGAAACTTCCAGAGATGACAACTGTCTTCGGTAAAACTATGGACGATTTTGTTATAGAGTCTTTCGACGAGTTTCCAAGTTCTAATGAATGCTTATTTTCGTCATTAGGAATGAAAACTATTTCAGAACTTTTAAATTCGTCCATAAAAACGATAGATAAAGATGATGAAGTAGACAAGAATGATAATTTCCAGCCAATTATTGACTTTCCGAATTTTCTATTGATTGTTTTGAAAATTACAAGGTTGCGGAATAAAGATGATTTTAATCCTTTGAGCTTTACACTTGACGATAAAGAACTAATTAAAGAGTTCGAGAAGGTAAATCTTACTCCAAAGTTCGTTAAAGACTTCGCCTACAATCTCCTTTTGGCTAAATATTTTCTCGATAACTATGTTATACACCACGCAAATGGTGAAGATAGGGCTATTGAGAATCCATGGAAATTGCAATATTATTATAAGAAGGGTAATAAGGCTGCCTACCTTAAGGATTTGTACGATGATAATAAAGTACAACAAAACGAAGTGATTCAATTATTGTCTATGTTTGAAGTTGCTTTCACGCCTAAGCAAAGAAAAAACTATCTGTTCTATTGTTTATATCACTTATTTGAGAATTATGACCTTAATGATTATGTGGATTTTTTAAGAAAACTAGCTGATAAGTATTTCTTTGATGTGTATCTTGATACGGATAAACTTAACGAAATAAATCAGCCTAAGCCTAATAGTTTTGACGAAACTATTCTTAATTGTGATGAATTAAACGTCGAATTAGAAAGAGCGAATCGAGATTTCAATAGTGTTTATCCTACTGGATCATGCAATATACCTCTGTATGTTTTTAACTATACAGATTATAAGCTTTGGAAGAAATATGCGGAAGAACTTCGAGGTAACAAAGAAAAGAAAGGCTCCCGTAATAGAATGGAGTTTTTTAGAGCATTAGGTTGTAGTGACTTTGAGTTGGAACCTTTGAAAAATTTCTATTTCTCTCGAACACGAAAAAGTTTGGAGCATTATTATCCACAAGCCAAGGCTGGGGATAATATGCTAATTAACCTGCAAGATATAAATTGCTTTGGTAATTTTGCTATGATAGGTTCTGATGCAAATAGTTCTGGATCCAACTGGAATCCTATTGATAAAAAGAATCGCTATCTTGATACAAAATCCAACCAAGTAAGCGTTGCTTCATTAAAATTCAGAATCATGTTACAAATATGCCAAGATAATTACGATGCTGGTATTAAAGATGATACCTTAAAACGTTCATTTGGATTAGAATGGAATGTTGATGATATGGTTCAACATCAAAAGAAGATGCTTGAAATCATTATGAATTTATAATCACGCCTTCGGGAAAATACATCGACAAGTAAAATATGATAATCTCGGAAGAACTTGCAGAATATGAGTAATATAAAATCAGGTGTTTACTATTCATGGTGGAACAACCATCAATTTGTTTCTGAAGGATTTGCCACACTATTCTATAGATGTTGATTCGACATATATCCCATTGGTTGACCGCCAGACAAGTTTAGATAACATCAATTCGCATCTGAAGTCAATAGCAGATAAAGTGGACAAGTGAAAGTCTATGAGTGACACAAAAAGACAGTTTTCAGTTACTAAATCGTTACACTTGAAAAATTGATCCGAATTAAAATATTGATTCATAATGATTTAGAAAACAAAAATTATAATCCTGTCTCTCCGGATAAAAAGAAAAAGTCCCGTAAAACATTGATTTTACGGGATTTTTTCTTTTTACCCGGTGACAACCGAAAGACACACAAACCGGTATTTACAGAACCGGAAATGCCGAAGTTATAAAGATTCTTTAAATAAAAGCTTACTCTTTATTTTGATTTTACCTGCTTTATCGTTTCTTTTGCAACCAAAAACATTCAATTCTTTGACACATGAAAAAACTACTAGTTTGCTGCACTGCATTTTTGTCATTATGGATACAGCCTTTCTTCGCTCAGAAAGCCGTCGTTGAGAGGATTATTGAAATCGGACACCAGGATAATCAGGCCACACACCAGCTGGATATACTGACTAACCGCTTTGGCGGACGCCCCATCGGGTCGGATGCGTATGAGAATGCTGCCGAATGGATGATACACGAATACAAAAAGTGGGGGCTGGACGCTCAGCTGGAAGAAGCCGGCGAACTCTCTGTCGGTTTTAACCGCGGGCCTTGGTTTGGAAAGTTGTTGAGCCACGACCATGGAATGACCCTCCATTTCGCCACTCCTTCGTATACTTCCGGAACGAAAGGGGTACAGCGCGGTCACGTTTTGATGGAGCCCCGTACCGACCAGGAATTCGAACGCATCAAACTCAAGTTAAAAGGCGCCTGGGTACTGATTTCCGGCACAAACAACGGCTGGCCAATCGACCGGACGGCACAGGCTGATTCTATCCGTCAGGCTATCAAACAAGAGAATAAAGAAATCGACCAGAAGAATGCCGAACTCCGAAAAAGAAACTGGGAGAAGGGTGAAAACAACAAGATGATTCCTTATAAGGAATTCCCGGCGCTTTACTACCATGAGATGGTTGAAGCCGGTGCCTTAGGATTCATCCAGTCATCAGAGGTACCCATCCGCGCGCTCTATGACCGGAAGATGATTGACAGCATGACATTCGACAACCTGCCGGAAGTTCCTGACATCAAGCTCGACCGGCATCAGTTCGACATCATTGCGCAGATGGTAAAAGAACGGCGGGAAGACTTCCTGCTGGAGTTTGATATCCGCAATCATTTCAAGCTCGGACCAATTAAATACCACAACGTAGTGGCATCGATACGGGGCAGCAAGTACCCGGACGAGCAAGTCATCGTCTGCGGACACTTAGATGCCTTTGATACCGGTACAGGCGGCATCGACTGTGGCACAGGAATTGCGCCCATGATGGAAGCTGCCCGTATGCTGGCGTTGTCGGGAGCCAAACCCAAGAGAACAATCCTCTTCATCGCCTTTGCCGGGGAAGAATTCGGTCTGTTAGGTTCGAAAGCTTATTGCAAGAAACATCAGCAGGAGTTGCCGAAGATTGTCAACGTATTCAACCGTGACGGTGGGCCGGAACCTCCCGTCGGAATAGCTGTCTCGCAAGCGATGTATGATGATTTCGTCAAGATAACCCAACCCATCCAAAAGATTCGGGCAGACATCCCGTTTAAAGTAACCGTGCGGCCGCCCCGTAAACTACCGAAGGTGGCGGGTGGCACCGACTCGGAAGTATTTGCCACGTATGGTGTCCCGACATACGGATTTACCACAAAAGATGTCAAAGGATATAATTTCAATTATGGGGAAATCTGGCATACGGAACGTGATTTGTTTACCAAGAACATCCCGGAATACCTGGAGCATACGGCAACTGTCACCGCCATCACTGCCTTAGGTGTAGCCAACCTCGACAAACCTCTACCGCGGGAAGGAGTCTATGAAGAGAATTGACAATGAGAAAAGATATAGATTTCTAAAAAACAGACACATTCTTTGTCTTTAATCTGCCTTTACTTATATTTACACAAACAATAAAACCTGAATCCACATGAAAAAGAAAATGGCCCTACTGGCATTGGCCGCCACAGCATGGCTGGGCACCACCGCAAACACACCTGTCACCAGAAGCGTAGAAAACCCCTTCATCGAGTCAACCAACACCATGACCCTCGACATTTCGAAAGTGGAACTGAGCGACACGGCTACGGTGCTTTATACGGACGCCTACTTCCGCCCGCATTACTGGATAAAAATCAGTTCCGAATCTTACCTGCAAGCCGACGGCAAGAAATATGCCTTGAAAGGCACACAGGGCATTGAAGCCGATTCTCTTTTCTGGATGCCCGAAACAGGAGAAGCCTCCTTCCGGCTGAGCTTTGAACCCCTCCCCCGCGATACACGCTCGTTCGACTTCATTGAATCCGACTGCAACGAATGTTTCAAACTGTTCGGTATCGACCTGACGGGAAAAACGGAAGCCACCGTGCCGTCTGACATCCCGGCCGAAGTCATCCGTGCGAACGAGGCCGTACCTTCTTCCCTTCCCGCTCCCTTATTCAAAATGGGTGAAACCGCAGTACATGTCCATCTTTCAGGTTATCGGAAGGGACTGGCAAAGGAAGTGAATCTTTATGTCAATACCCTACTGAACGGACAGCAATCTTTCACCGCCCCCGTCAATCCCAATACGGGAGAGGCCGAATTCAAGTTCTGGCAGTATGGATCTGCACAAGCTTTTGTCCTTGCGGGAATAGGAGTAAACCGGTTCTGGCTGGCTCCGGGCGAAGAAATTGATTTGTATATTGACATGCACCAAAGCGGACAGATGCTCTTGGACCGCCGGACGCAGAAAAAACAGCTTCCTCCTTTCAAAAGCGCACCAGGATGCTATGCCACAGGCACATACGCAGGTCTGACCTCTTCCGCATTGTATCCGGATAAACCCTACAGCATGAATCTTTTTTCAAAGGAATCCGCAGACTACAAGATGACGGCCGCCGAATATACACAGCATGTCGTCCAACTTTACCAGTCACTTTCCGACAGTATCGCACAAAGCGACCTGCCATCTGTAGGAAAAGAACTAGCCCTGCTAAAATTGAAACAGGAAGCTGTGGAAGCTATGGCCCAAGGCGACGCTCTTCGTACATATAATTACCGGATGGTACATAACCAATGGGACCGCAACAAACCGCTGGACATTAAAATAGACTCGCTGACAACCGAAAACCGTGCCGCATTGTGCAAACTCTTCCCTATTGCCGACGAGCAACTGCTAATGGGAGAAAATATCATGTCCTATGCCCGCAGCATCTCCAATCCACTCATCGACTGGCCTGAAGAAGCAAAACTAAAAGGCACCTTTGCCGAAGACCTGCAACGGGTTTTACCCTTAGTACAAAAAGCCGCGAATATCTCACTGACCGAAACCGACCGGAAAATACTTGAAAGCGTACACAACCCGTTCTACCGGGATGCGATTCTGAAAATGCTGGAAAACGCGCAGATTGCTCTCAAGGAGGTAGAAGGAAAAGCCATCATCGAAAAGACACCCGAAGTTGCCCCAGACAAGCTCTTCGAGGCCATCATTGCGCCCTACAAGGGAAAAGTTATCCTGGTGGATGTCTGGAACACCTGGTGCGGACCTTGCCGCATGTCCATCCGTGCCAACGAACCGCTGAAGGAACAGGAACTGAAGAGCGACAACCTGGTATGGATTTACCTGGCCAACGAAACGTCTCCCCTCGTCACTTACAAACAGGCGATTCCAAACATCAAAGGAAAACATTTCCGCCTGAACGACGAGCAATGGAAGTATCTTTGCGAACAGTTCAAAATTGACGGTATTCCTTCGTATGTGCTGGTGGACAAGTCCGGACACTATCAGCTCCGCAACGACTTCCGCGACCATGAAATCATGAAAAATACTTTGAAGAAAATGATTGAATAAACGCTAATCCAATTTGAAGAGGCTGGCTCAAATAAACTTCAAACTTATTTTGAGCCAGCCTCAATTGATACCATTAGAGTTGGTTAAACCTGTTATTGCAGTAACCTTTATATCATCAACTGTATCAATGTAAGACTTCATGGCTTTACAACCATTATGCTTTCATTTCAATATTCAGCAGAAAATCAACAACCTATTTAGTCTGACTTCAAAATAATCTGGATTCATTTTTTATACGTTCATTTAGCATATCACAAATCTCATTTCCTCTCATTGTTAAATTGGACACAAGAATGGCTTCAATGGATCCTATCAATTGCAAATTAAAGACCATAAGTTTTTTTATAAAATTAGACGTTTCTGGAGATTCCATTTTTTGTGAAATATATTTTGTCTTATATTCAATAGCTATGTATTTTACATGATGCATCTTTATCAACCGAAAAAATTTCACGTCTTCAAACTTAACAACCTTATAGGTACCCTTAAATTGTACATATATCTCAACTCTATCTTTATATAGGATTAAATATGGGATATGTCTTATAGAATTATAAAAAGTAGTGACGCATATAAACAGCCCTCCACCTCCAAAAAATATAACACCTAACCAGCCTCCACAAACTTTGGTCATGATTTTACAACTATCGTCTGCAATAATAAAAATTGCTCCTATAGCAAAAATCACACAACATATAACCAACAGCAAGTTTTTCCACAAACTTTGATAAATCTTTATTTCTGCACCCATAATCTCTTGACTTAATTTATTCAGAATCTCACAGTTTATCCGTTTATTTCATAATGAATGAGTTACAATGAAGCAAGAAAATCTTCTGGCATTCATTTTTCACCTAAAATCTAAATTACTACAAGCAAGCCATACTTAAAAAAACATCTGTTCATCACAAAATCCAGATAATATGCAATTTATAAAAAAGTAAGGAAAAACCAAAACTTGCATATTGTGTTATCAGATACATTTTTACCATCATTGACAGGTGTCATTATTCCAACACCTCACATAACATTGTATAAGAATATAGAACTCTTACAAAGATGTTATTTAGCATAAGCATATAATTCCCCAATATAATATCATGGCCCTACAAATAAATTTCAGTATCTTTGGTTATTAGTATAGTTCATCAAAGTTACTCCACATTAATTCATCTGTACCAACAATATGAATATTTATATCCGATTCCTATTCTCAGAAAATAGAACCTTTGACGGTTCTGCCAAATATTGAGCATCTAAAAATCAAAAACAAGACATCTTGACTGCCCTCTGGAAGAAAAAAAGAATAATGTACCTATACATATTATAATCAGTAAAAAGATAACGATTTCCTATTACAGATAAAAATAGAAATATATCTACAATAATAATTATCAGATATAAACAAATTTCATTATATGTTTCAAAGTAACGAATCAAAAAGAACCTATTCCTATTTATTAATAATCTTTACAATCATCATGTTCGGCATCGCAATCTATCTGCTAATGACTCAAGGTAGTAGTCATGGAATAGTATGGGGCGGCCGTTATGGTAATAAACTGGAAGGTACACTTAATGGTTATGGAGTTTTATTAATTGCCTGCGGCATGCTGTTATGTACACTCTGCTGGTTATGGCAAAACAGGCCAAAAGGTTTTTCCATTTCAATGGGAGAAACAAAAAATGTAGTAATCAGCAATGCCACAACAGAACAAGCAAAGGAAATTCTTTCATCCGAATATTATCCGGCAAAAATATGTATGTTTATAACCAATAAGGCTAACAAACATACTTTACAAATCATTAGAACGAATATCAGAATCTTCCAAATATTCTTATTTGACAAGAACAGACAAGTATTCCATCTTATCGGACCTCATAAAAATACAGAAATCTCACTTGAACAGGTTTGTAAAATAACAGATGATTATTTCTGCTCTTCCAACCTACTGAAAGAAGAAAAGTACACATGGGAGATAAGTTTATAAATACGATCTCCAAATCGGAAATATTTTTATATGGACTGCATTAAAAGCCATTCTAACGCATTTTTAATACAACTCTAACAATATTCTAATACCACCTTCCCCCATTCCCGCAATACCTTTGCCAGAAAAAAATATGATGTTATTTTACGATTACTTGGCAAGAATGGGGTGTGCTTTCGTAATGGGCACATTAATTGGTATTGAACGGCAGTACAGGCAACGTAATGCCGGGTTGCGGACTAACATCCTTGTTTCAGTAGGAGCTGCAGCCTTTACCGTACTCTCATGTGACATGACGATAGGTAATGGAGATCCGTCAAGAGTGGCAGCACAAATTGTTTCAGGGATAGGCTTTATAGGAGGAGGCCTCATCCTGAAAGACGGGTTTAATGTCAGAGGGCTGAACACAGCAGCTACTATCTGGTGCTCTGCTGCATGCGGCACATTATCTGGAGTCGGTCTATATGCAGAAGCAGCAGTTTTAGTGGCCTGTGTATTAATCACACATTGCCTATTCCGGCCTTTATGCACATGGATTGAGAAAAAAGAATCAGGACTTTTTCAATATACAGTCCATGTGGAGTGCGAGCAAAATCTGTCCAATAAAATACAACAAATAATCATGAATGTCTTGTCTTTTGACCGCAACGTAAAATTAAATGCTTTATTCCACAAAACAAGTGGCAAAAAAGCAATTGTTTATTGCGATATGGAAATGCAAGGAGAACACAAGGTTTTATTGGACCTGCTTGTATCCCGTTTACGTTCGCAAGATGGGGTATTCAGTGCAGGATGGGAAAAGAAGAACTTACCACAAGAGGATTTCTAACATCAAAATAGATAACCTAAAAAGGACTATGAAATAAAAGAAACATGGAAAAGCGCTTTTTACGTTTCCCGACCGTGAAACGTACGGCTCTCTATGCGGAAACCTACGTTTCCCACATGAAAAACGTAAGGTTCCGGTGCAGGAAACGTAGAACAAGCAGAAGAAACCGCAGAAAACCGTATATAGGTTTCCTTGTTTCGATGCAGAATACACTCTTATAGCTGCTGCCAGGGAGTACCTGAAACAGGAAAAGCATAAAAAAAGTCCTTGATTCATTCAGAATCAAGGACTTTTAAGCGGTGCGTACGGGACACCGCAATATCTCTTCTCTAAATTATTCGTTATCAATACTTTAGTCGTAATCAAAAAATATGCAATGTACTATTATGGTACACTCGACTACTCAATCTTCTCTCAGATTCTGTGCAAATATATAATAAAAAATCTATATCTGTATGCTATATAAACAATAAAATGCCAACAATTTATGTAGCATATCGTTAAAAATTACACTTAATATAAATGTAAGTGCCTAATATATAGACACCAAAGATATGTACACTCGATAAAACAAGCCCCGGCCTAATATTTTAAGCTGGGGCTTGTGAAACATCTGATTATAGAATTGCTATTCTTACCAATCGTCCTGCAATTCCTCCAAGCACAGAAACGGCGAAATCTATCCAATCAAAGCCATTACCTTTCACCCATCCGAAAATGCCGCCTTTTTTTCCATTCCACATCCAGTCTTTCATCTCGATGGCACCTGAGATTCCAACCACTGCATCAAAACTTGCAACCAGGCCCACCACGAACAATACGGCAAAATGATATGGGCGGTTACTTTCAACAAACCATTTGAATTTGAAGAAATCGATAATTTTCTGTTTCATTGCGTTCTAATTTATTGATTAATAAACATGTATAATAAAAATGGGCCGCAAATGCGACCCACCACGTAAGAAATGACTAAACCTAAATATATATAACATAAACTATTACCGGACATTTGATGTTAAGCCCACTGAGCGTAATGACGTCGGTTTGACAAATAATCTAAATTACGTTCGTTTTCGTATGCCTCTTTTTCAAACGAAATGCTTTTGTAGGCATTCTTATTGATGAACAATCGAATTATCCATTCTATAAGATACAGAATATAGAAACCCACATACCCCAATTCTTTCATTTGGGCTGTATGAATCTGTTCGTGGTTGAGTACAACCTCATTTAGAACACCTCCTTTCCTGATGAATATAACACCAAATATGTTTATTGCCAGAAATCCCTTGAATGGGATAAGTGAGTTTTCTATTATCTTCATTACCCATAAAACATTTTGCGGAAGGTGAGGGATTCGAACCCCCGAAACCATCAGGTTTGCTTCGTTAGCAATGAAGTGCTTTCGACCACTCAGCCAACCTTCCAATACTGGACGTGGTGAACCGTCCAGTCGGTAAAACAAAGAAGAGCCTCTACTTTGGTGGGGCTATTATTAAAAGCGTTAGTTGCGGAATCCGGATTCGAACCGGAGACCTTCAGGTAATGAGCCTGACGAGCTAACCTCTGCTCTATTCCGCGATGTTGATAAGTTATTCATATATGAATAGACTATCAAGCAACCAAATGGGTTAAATCCCCATTAAATTTATTATTTAAATTACCTTTCGTTCTTATGTTCAATGCCGTACCCGAACAATAAAAAATCTCCCTTGACTGGATCATCTGGAAACATAAGTTTGAAAAATTGTGTAATTTCAACGGCTGCTTTCATATCAGCGTGTTTACGGCTGGTAAACCACCACTTAACCGCTATTCTATGTACATGCGTATCAAGAGGAATAATCAAGCATTTCGGGTCCAATTTCATCCAGAGACCCATATCTACAGGACTATTCCGTCTGACCATCCATCTTAAAAACATACATATTCTCTTGCAAGCAGACCCTTTGCTGTATTCTCCGCGCATAGCCCACTGATAAGGATTACCACAAAACTCTTGGTCTAACTGCTCCGCTGTTTTGATTATCGCATTGCGGTTTCCAAAAGAAATCCAAGAAGTAATAAAACCGCTTATCTCAGCTTGAACACCAGAGTATTTTCGTGGAAACTGCACTGGGTCATTTTGAACAAATTCAGGAGATTCATAGACTTTATCAACTGAATAAATAAAGCCCCTCAAGTATGCCAATTTCCAGTAATTCAACTCATATTCCCATTGAGGTACATATTGTATTGCCATCACTTTAAAAATTTATTGTTAAAATGCTTATGCTTTACCAACCAATGAATCATTGATACGCAACATTCTATTGGGTCATCTTCTATATGTGTACCCACTAAACAATCTGCGGTACTTCTTCTGATCGAAAGCTTATATCCCAATTCATGCTTGATTAATTCTGGATGATGCGGCTCAAATCCTGGCTTTGGGTCTGGCACTTCTACTGGAAGCATTTCAATTAGACGTGAAAGACTCCATGCCGGAACATCCTGCCCCCAGATAGAATCAAAAATTTCCTCTCCAGTCATTAACGTGCCATCAGGATGCTTATGAAAAGGACTCTTTAATTTTGCAATCCTTTCTGGGGTCCAAAATTTACCTCTTAAAGTAGGCGGCTTAGTTTCAAGCTCCCATTCCAGTTGCTTAACTATACTATTTGAATGGTGGTAAACCATATCAGCAGTTTCAGGTTTTAATCCTAAAGCCAATAATCTTTGGGCCTGGCTTCTGGAAGTTGCTATTTGCGATTTGAAGTCCATACTATTCATTCTCCTTTCTATAGATATTTAAAATTTTGTATGATACGCTCTCTTATTTACGTCCTGCACAGATTTCATTATTTGTTCTCTGTAATTTTATAACGTTTTCTGTAATTCTCTATCATATTCAGCACTTCTTCCAACGTATTGTCTGGAGATGCACCTTTAGATATGAGAAATTGCGCGGCAGCTTTACATGCCTTATACATCTCTTTTGCTTGATGTTTTGTGAAGAAGCGGATGGTTTGTTTATATTTAATGATTCTGTACCAACCGATAATGGTGACATACAATATAAGTAATAACGCGCCTACAATTATAAGGGCTATTAACCCTATAACTATGTATCCTATATATAATGCTATTGTTTCCATAATTTATTTTTTATATTAGGCACTAAATCTTTAATATATGCCCATCTGATCAGGCCCCAATCTTTAACATAATCACCCCATACAAAAGGTTCATCTTCGGAAGGGTATATACCATCGACATGATAAGCATGTACAACATTTTCATAAAGGAAATATTCTCCATGTTTAGGCTCTTTGTTTGCATTATGCCAAACGCTGTCAATGCGCCATTTCGCTCCAGCAATAAACAATGCTTTCCCATTATCTATTAAAGCGTCTCGACGACCTGCTTCATAATTAGACTCTTCATAGTTGATCGCAGAATCATCTATTAGGCGAGACACGGTATCCCTAATTTCTAAATCTGCTGCTTGATTTAAAGCCTTCTGTGTCATCTTTATCATAATATATTATTGGTTTACTGTTATGTATTGTTCTTTAATGCACCATAGCAACATTTCATAGGCTGCGTCTATTAATTCCGGATAAGATTGCATAACATACCAGTCAATATAGTCCTGTGCTTCATATAAAACACCATACATGACCTTATCATTATCAAACCCCATCCTCTTAATACGCAATTCGTATCTACTCATTTGAGCATCGATATAAATTGGCAATAAATCCAAAATATCCTGCACAGTAAATACTGGAAACGTTTCAAAGCCATATTCCATTAAATCTGAATATGCAGCATAATTAAACATGTATTCAGTGGGGTCAGCTACTCTTACACATAGTGACGCATTATCTATATTGAGACCTAATTCTTTTAAATGTCTCATCTGTTCAATACATAATGTTTGCTTGCCCATAATTCAATCATTTACAAACCAAATATTTATAGTCATAGCATCACACCTTCATGATTTTATGAACATCAAAAGACCAAATTTTACGTTCATATCCAGGTTTCCCCTTAGCATTAATTGGCTTCCATTTATACTCGAACAAGCCTACAATTGCACTCATTTGTATATCCGTAATATATCCTTCTTTATCGTTCAGCTTAATTTTATCTCCAATTTTTAATGGGGAGTGCTCAATGCAATACTCTTTTTCTAATTCATCAATCTGACGGTTGATTTCATCAATCAGAGCACGCTTTTCATCTATTTTTTTCTGATATTCTTCCTTTGTCATAATCAAACTTTTACATATCTAAGTCCAAAACATATTCATATCATGCACCTCTGAAAGACATTGATAGGCTTGTATACAGAGATGTTGGTTCTCGTGGCCTCATGGACCAAATAAGCAACAGGTTTATCAGGTGTCATTTTAATACCAGATATTTTTGTCCCTTTTGGAATGACAGCAGATAGTTCTTTTTCAGTCCACATTTTCATCTTGAATTAAATCTAACACATCTAATTCTCCAGCATTTAAAGCTGATTCATAAGAATCATAAATGCTCTCTGACATATCTTCAAACTGGAAAATCCGATTAGAGTCCAGCACGCACAATGAGAAAAACCATTTTTCCTTATACACCTCATAATCTGCATTCACATGAATGTTGTGTTGGACGCGCAGCCATTTTTGTACATCATACAAAGACGGAGCGGACACCACTACATCATCTGCCTCTTCAGCAAATTCAGAATCAGTAAATTTGCCGCCTATATAGCACTTTTCAGACGACAGATTGCAACCCTTTTTCTCAAGAGCTTCAGCGACTTCAAGAGAAACATAATCTTCTTTACTTTTCATGGTTTATGTGTTTGATAATATTCTACAATAGTTTTATTCAACGCCGCTATAAGCCTAAACGTGAAATTTGCAGGCATTTCGTTAGTGTTCATCTTTTTAATGTACACCTTTCCATTACGATACTCCAAAACCGTATCAATCTCTATAATTGCACCTTTCTCATCCATGGTTTTTTATTCTGTTTTATATGCAAATTGATATTCTTCTCATGATTCCACGTTATCAACTTTAACACGGCCAATTCTCCAATAAGTTCATAATAAAGCGTTATTTCACCTTTTGAAGATTAGAAATATCTGAAAACAGCATATCATGAGGGACACCTCGTTTTAATCGAGCTTGTATGGTGGAATAATGCACATTATATATTCTACACCATTCATTTAAATTATGGGTTTCGCCATTAATTGTAATTTGACGTCCTTCGGTAAAATAGCAATTTTCTGGAGAGAAATCTTTCGTGGTGTCCTTACGCTTTAATTTAGAAGTATCAGTTGCGCCATTATTGATAGCCCAATTCATGAAATTAACATAATCCAGAACCCACTCATCGCAAACATTAATACCTTTTGCACCACAATACACATACCCTGGTGATTTTTCATCATAACATACTTGTTTCATTCGTGTCCATATCCCATACAATTTGGAATGACTTTGACCATGAGTTGTGCGAATATATTTAGTCCTGCAAGACGGGCACATTTGAGCGATTTTGCCTTTATATCTGGTCAACTGATATGTATCTCTTTCCACTACATTTCCACAAGTACATAAGCATTTCCATTTATAAATATAACCGCCGTTGCTGCTGTAAGGCTTTTTGCCACAAGTGCCTATTACAGTAAGACTTCCAAACGTCATTCCAGTTAAGTCTGTTCCAGAAGTAAAGCTGGACATGGCAATTCCTTTTCTGACATGCTCCAGTTCAATCGAAACATACTGTGCGATATGAGCATATTCTGACGATTCATTCAGTGGTGATATAGCACTCTTGATTAAATCTATTTTTTGTATAATTTCATCTTTGTTCATGTTAAAATATTTTTAGTTCCACTTCTACTCCAATTGTACACCCCATGTCGAACCAATCTGTTATTTGATTACTGTCCACTGGTTTGCCACGATAAGTAGTTCCTATAGTGATATGAGGTATCTGATTGAAACACACATAAGAAAGAAACGAAGATTCCACCAGCTTAAACGCCATAGCCTGATATGAAACACCAACCTTATTGACTTGAAGGGTAAATCTGGTTTTTCCGGTACGTAGCAACAGGTCCAGGCGTTTCTTAATAAGAACAGCTCTTTCGTTATTATATTGAGACCGATGTAACAAAGTGCAATGGTCCAAATATATTTTATCCATCCACTGCAATTGTTCCGACAATTGAGTAGAAGCATATTCATGCAATTGTCTTTTGCTGCTTTCTGAAAGCTGGAATGCGTAATACAGCCATTTATCCATTTTCATCTTCATTTTGATTAATATAATTCTCTACCGCTTCATCGCAATACTGCCCGTCACATGACATCCAGTTTGGGAGTGAAACCTGCCCCAGCATATAAGGGCAAGTTTCACAGAGCTGGTCTTGCAACGTTTGCTTGATTTTTTCATACTCATCTTCCATATCAAGCTAATTTTTGACAAAGAGATTCACATAATACCTTGGCCATATTGACTTCTACAGCATTGCCAATAAATTTCTTTTGTTCTGCTTTGGTGCCAACTAAGACGTAGTTTTCTGGGAACCCCATGATTTTCTTTAATTCCGTTATATTGAGCATCCTCATTTTTATATCGACAATTCCATACAACGACATAAACTCTTTGATTTTCTTCATAGGCTCTGTATCATCATTATAAATGACATACGAAAGCCCATTATCAGCTGGAACAATAAAATCCGGCAATTCCGAATCAGACGTTGTTTCAATTAAATATGGAGGACGCTTGTCCATTCTGGCAATAAGAGCAAAGCATGGGTTATCAATGGAGCCTCCAGGAGATTTAAATTGAGGATTCATTAAATAATGCTGTTTCCTATTTGCCGTAATTGTCTGAGCCGGAACATTGATGGAGCTTCCTACATTCTGGAAAGAAGTATTCATAATCCACGGTTCAGCTGTTACCAGGTTATACTTTGGCACCGTTGTAACGGCTCCAATCGGGGCTTCAACCGATTGCGCTACTCCAGTACCGAATTGGGCATCAACAAAGACTGAATTAACCAAAGCACACCTGTCTTTGGTTGTCAAAGTCGGCGATGGTTCGTTTATTTCCCGAACATACCCTTTACCATAATGGACGGAAATAAAAGTATGATGGTCTTTTGTTGTGATTGTTCCAGCTGGACATTCTATGCTCACATTCTTGCTATCCGGGTATCCGCCATAAGCCTTGGATAGAAAATTCACATGAGCGATACCCAAGCGGTTTTGAGTAGCTACCGTAGGACATGGCTCTTCTAAACTTGGAGCAATGTACTTACCGTTCTTGTTCATGGAATTGTATTTGACTAAGAAAGCGTCTTTGCCTCCGGCTATAAATTTTATTAGCCCGGCATAAATGCGGTTCAATGTTGCATCTACAAGTGGCTTTTTACGCCCAAAAATACTTTTCCCCACATCTTCTAAATCAAGGACATCCTTAACAGGCTTCCATTTCTTTTTATCCTTTGACGGATTTTTAGAGTACGTTGGAGTAGGAAAAACAATCGGTAAAGAACCTTTAGCAAATATGCCAAAAAATCTTTTTCGTGTAGTTCGTGCGCCGTAATCAGCTGCATTTAGGATTCTATAGTCGTATCTGTATCCGTAATTCTGTACATTTGAGACCCATCTGAGATAGGATTTCCCTTTGTCTTTGCTTATTGGTTTTCCATTCTCATCTAAATCTCCCCAGCTCATAAACTCTTCTACATTTTCAATTTGAATGTAACTCGGATTGATTGCCTCGATATATCGAAACAGATGTTCCGCTAAAGTGCGGCTGTCTGCGTCTCTTGGTTGGCCTCCTTTAGCTTTACTAAAATTGGTACATTCAAGACTGGCCCATAATACAACCAATGCATCCGGATATTTTTGACGACACTTCTCTAAGTGTGCTATCAAGGGGTCAAGATTTAAAGTACGAATATCTTCAGTGAAATGTAATGCATCTGGATGATTTGATGCGTGTGATGCAATTGCATTTGCATCATGATTTACACACGCCACGACTTTAGCGCATGATTCTCCATTTATTCTCGCGGAATTAACACCAGTTGAAGTGCCACCCGCTCCGCAGAATAAATCGACATAAAGTAATTTGATCATGAAATTGTGTCATAATAATCAGCATTAAGATGGTGTATTTCAATTTGTTATTTTCTTCCAAAATCTGCTGGAGTTTCACCCCAGTTTTTGTTGTCCCAGTATCGAACTTCTATAGTATCCACATCATACGACAGTACCCTTAAAAACAATTCCGCTTTTTTTACATCATGGTTTACTTTATTAGATGCGGTGGACTTGTTTTTAAACCAGGATATTGCAGTTTTCGAGTCCGTATAGATAATTCGTGGTTGATAATCATTTTCGATGATATACTTTGCAGCATCCACAACCGCTAAAAATTCACCGATATTGACTGTCTGGTTTCCCAGGTTCTTATAAAAAATACGTTTACCGGTAGCTAAATCAATTCCTTGATATTCGGTCAATAAATTTTTTGTGGAATGAGCTGCATCAGTGGCAATACCTTTAGTCGGTCTCATAGTTTACGACCTCTAAATCTGTCCATTTCCATTAAGGTCATAACTTTTTCTGCGGCTTTTTCGAAGTCATCGACCACCTGGATAATGTCTTTTACGTCAATTCTCTTTTCAAGCACGGCTTTACATGCAGCGAATGATTTCACAGATTCTTTTCTTCCATTAAAAGGATCGAATCTAATGACTTTGTTTCCAAATTTAACCTCTACAAGATATACATTATTCTTGATGTACGTAGTTTCCACAGTGGCCTTAAACTGAACCGGTTCTGCTGAAATAACAACGTATCCATTTTTGTCTGTCATAGGAATCAAGGTGCAATCGTACAAAGCATTCATGATAATTTGCCCAGCAATTGCTTTGTCGACCATACAGATTTTTTTAGGGTATGGAGAATCTTGACGCACTCCACATATCCGTCCAGTTTTGGGGTTTTGTGAAACAAAGCTAACAGTGGCACCGCTAACATCTGATTTTACGAACTTTAATTTCGTGTATACACGAGTAGTTCTTTTTTTCTGAAATTGGTTCTTGAGTATTCATTGTATGAAGTTGTTTATTTTTTCAATGATCAAATAGCACAATTTGAATGCAAAGATAATGTATAATTTATAAAAAGTAATCTGATTTATTAACTTAAAATATTGATAATTAAACAGTAAGCATTCGAAGAAATGCACCTTTTACACTTTGAGGTT
>UMHA01058371.1_pt1 | contig 20987 bp, 19 predicted proteins | sample 1965401 | NCBI WGS metagenome assembly UMHA01 (sample SAMEA4836085, study PRJEB28245) | human gut metagenome | biome: gut microbiome; material: fecal sample | place: Denmark | collected 2008 | reverse complement strand
ACGAACTTGTCCAAAATGCCGGAACTCGCAACATCAAACAGATTGCGCGCAGTTGCAGTCTGGACATCAGTGAAACCTCTCGTATTAAAGATATGTTGGGTTTACTTTCGCTCTATTTTGACAAACCATTGATCCTTATCAATCGCCAGCTGGACAACCAGACGAAGCAGATGGTGTGCGGCTATGCACTCGGACATTATCTGGAACATCAACTACTTATGGACTTGCATACCCTGAACAAGTTTCTGACCATTAAGGACAAGCACATCCTTCTTTACGAGCATAATGCTTTCACATCCCACCTGATGCTGGACAGTGATGAAGTCTATCAAATGACGAAGCGCGGGCTGGATGCTGCTCAAATTTCCGCTGCTAAGGGAATCCACCTCAATCTGGTGCTGGTGAAGCTGCTGGAACTGCATCATCTAGGATATGATCTACGTCACTACCACGCCCAGCACCATGCGTTTATCAAAAAGCTCAACCTTCCGGCACATTTTCAGTTTGATGTGGCCGCCGGATGAACTTATGTTCTCATAATTCTAAAACCCGTAATGAACGGTGCGTTATGCCTGTCCATCACGGGTTTTTCGTGTTATTTCAGTTTTGCGAGGATTTCATCGGCACTCATGCCTTCGGCAAGCAACTTTTTCAGAACGGACTCCGCTTCTGTCTTTTTTGCTTCTTCTGCAGCTTTGGCGTCTGCCTTTGCCTTCTTCGTTTCCAGCATTGCCACTTCTTTTTCGGCCTTCTTCAGAGCAGTCTTCTTCACTTTCAGGTCAGCCTTCAAAGTGTCAATGTTTGCGGTGATAGATGCGATTTCCGCTGTGAGCGCTTCCTTTGCGGACTGCTTTTCTGCAATCTGCGTTGCGAAATCAGCAGTCACAGTTTTGGGCTTATTCTTGCTACCTTTTGTTCTGGGCATAGGATACAAACCTCTTTCCAATTATAATAACTAAAGTATATCACTCTGCGGGTCTACGAGCAATATCTATCATACCATCAAATTGGCATTTTCCTTAACCTTATTCAGTACCATATCCGATAAAGCACCTTGGCTATTCAGATGGATTGCTAAAATAATATATTCTGTCAAAAACATATCTGTATACATTTTAAATGTATCTTTGTTTGCATTGATGCTGTTCATTCGAGCCGCAACATTACCATGGAAATTGTTGCAACGAGAAGCATAGAGAACACCAAAAAGAACGAACGACATATTTTGTTCATTTTGCGTTTACAGTTTAGTACCAGGGGTCTGGCACTTTTTTTGTCGGAGCCTTTCTTCAATAAACTTTGTTACAACTTTCTCATATCCTCCCGGGTCTTTTCTATAATTCTCTGAATGATCTGCCCCATGAACTATATATAACTGCTTTTCACCATTACAACTATCGTATAGTTTATAAGCCATAGATAAAGGTGCCTTCATATCTTCGTCACCGTGAATGATTAAAAGAGGAATATCGGTATGTGCTAAAGCCTTACACGCATCTGCGTCTGATAAATCAAAACTCCCCCAAATCTTTGTTCCTACATTAAGCATAGTAGGAAGTAGATTTTTGGGTATGTATTTTGATATTTTCTTGTTATTATTCTGCTTTATCACGTCCAATGTAGATGTAAAACCACAGTCATCAATAATTCCATATACTGAATCAGGCAACTCCAAATCACTGCTCATCATCACAATTGATGCTCCCATTGAAACTCCCATAAGAAAAATAGGATTTTTATCTCCAAAGCGATTTTGTGCCCATTCTACCCAATCAAGACAATCATATTTTTCTAGCACTCCTAATGTTGAGAATTCCCCTTCACTATCTCCCTGTGCGCGTAAGTCACATAGTAGAAGATTCCAATTGTGTTTTTGTGTAATTCTATATATTGGCACGCCATCCAAATAACTGTGCCCCCACAATCCATGAAAAAACACAATTAAAGGCGCACCTTTTTCTCTTTCATAATAATGACCTACCAGTTTTGTATTATCAAATGCTTGTATCATAACAGTTTCATTTGATTGATTTTTTATTTTATATGCATCTATGAGAATTCTATATTCATCATCGTCTGCAGTACCTAAATCTGACCATGGAGTAGTTCTTCTTTCGCAGGTTCGCTGAAATACCAATCGGCTTCCAAATATAACTCCGACCATGCATATAGCAAATCCAATAACAACTGTTATGAAGTATACTTTTTTTCTCTTCACTTCTGATTTCATTCCTTTTACATAACATTATTGCTTCATTTTTCGTGTTCAAATAGTTATTTTCGTAACTCAAGTTGGTATTTCTGGCAAATTTACAATTTATAAATACCTCCATCTATCACACAGCAATTTGAACTGTCCAAAATCTTTTTTACGTATCCCTCTCTTTTTTGTTTTACTTTCCCTCTATTATGCAAAACGGCTCTGGATTACTGCCCAGAGTCGTCCTTGACTTTACGCCTTATATCCCTTTTCGCAAATCACGTTGACCACTTCGTCAACATACTTCTGGCAGGTGTCGTGGTCAGGTGCTTCCACCATAACACGCACGACTGGCTCAGTGCCGGATTCACGAACCAGAATACGGCCAGTATCGCCCAGTGCCTCAGCAACTTTAGACACGGCTTCCTGCACGGCATGGTCATTCTGTGCAGCCTTCTTATCGGTCACACGGACATTCTCAAGCACCTGCGGATAAATCTTCAACGGTGCTGCCAGTTCGCTCATCGGCTTCTTCTTCGCCAGCATGACTTCCATCATCTTCAGACTGGTCAGAATGCCATCGCCAGTGCTTGCATACTTGGAGAAGATGATATGGCCGCTCTGCTCACCACCGATACGGCAGCCGTTCTTTGCCATGTACTCGTAGACATACTTATCGCCCACAGCGGTCTTGGCATAGCCGATGCCCTGTTCATCGAACGCTTTGTACAGACCAAAATTGGACATAACGGTCGTGACCACAGTATTAGTCAGCAGCTTGCCGCGCTCCTTCATGTAGCAACCGTAAATGTAAAGGATATGGTCGCCAGTGATGACATTGCCTTTCTCATCCACGCACAAGCAGCGGTCGGCATCGCCATCGTATGCAAAACCGACATCCAAGCCCTTCTCCACAACAAACTTTTGGAGGCCCTCGATATGAGTGGAGCCAGCATTATTGTTGATGTTCAGACCATTCGGATGGTTATTGATGACATAGGTATCTGCGCCAAGCGCATCGAACACGGACTTTGCGATATTCCAGGAGCTACCATTGGCGCAGTCCAGGCCGACCTTGATCCCCTTGAAGGAGTAGATGCCCAGGCTGATGAGGTAGCCCATGTAGCGGTTGCGACCTGCCACATAGTCCACAGTGCAGCCGATGTGTTCGCGGTGGGCAAAGGGCAGTTCCGGCCAGTCCTGATCGAAGACATGGAGCTTGCCGTCGATGTAATCCTCGACCAGCAGCAGGGTCTCTTCGGGCATCTTCTCGCCGTAGCAGTCGATGAGCTTGATGCCGTTGTCGTAGAACGGGTTGTGGCTGGCCGAGATCATGATGCCGCAGTCAAAGTCATCCACGCGGGCGATGTAGGCCACAGAGGGCGTCGTGGTGACATGCAGCAGATAGGCATCTGCACCAGAAGCAGTCAAGCCAGCAACTAGGCTGTATTCAAACATGTACGAGCTACGACGAGTATCCTTGCCGATGACAATACGGGCAGGATTGCTGTCACCATTGCGCTCACGCAATGCGTTATAGTACCAACCTAAGAAACGCCCCACTTTATAAGCATGATCAGAAGTTAATGTAATTCCGGCTTCTCCACGGAAGCCGTCTGTTCCAAAATACTTACCCACTTTTAATTACCTCAATTTCTTCTCTTGTAAAAAACCAAATTCACTTACTGCAATATAATTCTTTCAGTATTTCCACTGTATGTGTCAATCCTTCTTCAACTGTAAATGTGTCTCTATAACCCAATTTTTTGATTTTGCTATTATCCAGTGCCGAATTATTCATTGGGTTAAAGGATTTTTCTTCTATATCAGAAGGGAGTTCCATTAATAATTTCACCTGTCCAGCCTTTGCAGTAATCTCGGCCATTTTCCTTATTGTGGTTACTTCGTCATGTCCTATATTATAAGCCTCCCCACACTTTCCAGCTTGAAGAACTGTTAAAATTTGAATTGCACAATCTATGGAATAGCAATAAGACCTTTTCTGTGAACCATCACTTTTCATCACAAGATTTTCTCCATTTGCTGCTTTATATGCAAAATCCGAAGAAATTCGCTTATCATTTCTTTTGGCAGAAGGACCGTAAATATGACCAGGTCTAGCAATCACGGAGTTCACATTATATTCAGTACAGTAAGCCTTACATAGTAACTCAGATGCCCTTTTCGCTATTGGGTAAGAAGACCTGATGTTATCAATATCTACCTTTCCGTACACTCCTTCTATAAAAGACTCGCTTGTATCCTTTTTACCATAAACTTCACTCGAAGATATATAGAGTAATCTCTCTACACTGTTCTGTTTTGCAAATTCCAGCAAATTATGCAATCCATCAAAATTAGATAAAATAGTTTCAACTGGTTTTTGCGTATACAGCTCGGGGCTAGCCAATCCAGCCCCACAGATAATATAATCTGGGGCTATTTCCAAATTTGGTTTTTGTAATGCATCATAAGCAACATAGTCAACATTATCCAAGTTTCCAAATCTATCTTTAAATTGCTCGATGTTTCTTGCTCCAACATATATTTTACCTGTTTTACCACAGGTTAAAAGTACATCTATTACTGTAGAACAAATTAGCCCTAATCCACCTGTAACAAAAAATGTTTTACCATGTAACATACTTAAATTATTTCTGTCTACTGCTTTTTTTAAATCATAAATATACTTCTTAGAATCTAATAATCTCATCATTTTCCTTATTTTTTAATCCAGTCATCGTTTTTTGCATTTAGCAATGCTTTAAAAATCTCAATATCTTCAATCGTAGTTATTTTTATATTTTTTTCCGACCCTTTTGAGAAATATGTTGTGTAGCCATACTTTTGCATCAAAGAGCATGATGCAGCCATATTGGTTACTCCATCCACAATTGCTTTATTATGAACTTCCCATAATTCATCAAACCTATACGAATGAGGTGTTTGTGTTCTCCATAACTCATCTCTATTAAGTGCAGCATTAGACTCAATGCCATCCTTAGACACAAATACAACCTCTGTTGTCGGAATAACCGTAACAGCAGATCCATAACGTTTCTGTTTTACTAAGTTATCCGTTATTACATCTTGTGGAAGCATCGGCCTGTTTCCGTCATGTACAACAACAACAATATCTTTTGTCGATGTATTGTCTTCTTTTATTGCCTTTAAGCCATTATAAATTGACTCTTGTCCCGTCGCACCGCCAGTAACAATCCTTTTTAGCTTTGTAATATTAAATTGCTTTGCATAGGCTTCAAGCACCGCACTCCATCCTTCCAAGCAGGACACATAGATTTCATCAATACTAGGATGCTGTTGAAACGCTTCAAGCGTATAAATAATGATTGGCTTGTTCTCCACCGTCAAGAACTGTTTAGGCAAGTCTTGATGCGTTCTAGTTCCTGTTCCACCAGCAGTTAATATAGCAATAGTTGACATTTAAAACTCCTCCTCATACCAGAAACATTATATATTCCACTACAATATGCGTAGCACAAATGCGATTATTCTACAACTTGATACGCAATTTTATCCTTTAGTAAAGTACTGCATTTTCCACTGTTGGATTTCCAGTTCGGATTAGGAATTCTCCAATCATCATTATAGATAGATGCTAATATTTCTTCAGCATTATAAGGAACAGATACTTTTACTCCATCGGCCTCAATATACTTTGTTTTATCTACCCTCGGAAGTGTTACAAGATAAACACTATACTCTGAATTTGAAGAATACTTAACTCCATCCAATTTATCATACGAATACTGGATCATCTTATTTCCATCATAGAACTGACCAAAGAAATCTATTGTCAGCTTATCTACTTGATAAGTCTGCTCAGTAACAAGACCTTCAAATACGAATTCTCTTATTTTTCTAAAACCTGACTTTGCCATTACCTTTTGTAAATCACTCCATGAGAAATCTTCTGTAATGACCACTGCAAAATCAATATCTAAATCCCATTTGATGAGTTTTTTATCTCTTACAATTCCAAGTAATGTCCCAGCGTATGCATAGTACAGTCCACCAGACGTGTTCATTGTGTTTTCAACTAAGTTCAAATACTTAACACCATTATTTTGTATTTCTTCCTGTTGATGCTGCATTTTTCTTTCTATCTTTTTTTTTCCAACCAATTTTTCATAGTTGTCGCCAATAAATGGAATCGCTTTTATTTTATGCCATATCTGTTTTAGTTTCCTCATAACTAACTCCCCCTTAGTGAATAAACACATGCTTTATTTTAAAGAAAATTCTTTTTAACTCTTTTACATTAATAACAATCAGGATTGCCATTATTGCAATTTCAATAGGGACAATAGACAAATAGCTTTCCACAAACGCCTGAACAAATAATAGCATCCACGTTACTATAATTATAAAATAATCTTTAATCCAAATATCTTTACCTACAGCCCTTTTTCTTACCGCATATATAATATACGAGCAAATCACTGTTGCAATTGTAGCTCCTTGAATCCCCATCAAATAAACCAAAATGATGTTCATCACAATATTTGTGGCAGCACCGATTATAGCGGACCACATCATCGCTTTTGAATCTTTCTTTGCTGCCAATATCGGTCCTAACAAACCAGAAGCACAATTAAGCACAGAACTTAGCAGTAGAAAAGGAACGTACTGCCAGGCAACATAAAATTCTTTTGCGTATAATATATGAGCCAATGGTTTTGACAGAATAATCAAAAATGAACATGCTGCACACATTAGCAAATTAATAGATGAGAATGTATTTCCATAAAATTTCGAGGTATCCTCTTCGCCATATTCCTTAACCGCAGATATCTGCCATGCCTGTGTAAATATTCCTTGTAGAGTATTTATAATCTGTGGAATTTTATATGACACGGACAGCAGTCCATTTGAGGCCACTCCTAACATAAAGGCAACTACATATTTATCAGCTGCGCTATTAATCCACCATCCAACAGCAGTTGCAATCAAAGGAACCGAGTACATTAGCATCTCATGTTGAGTTTTTTTATCAATTTCTGTTACATCAATGTACTCCCACACTTTAATACGAATTGCTAAATAAATAGCCGAAATCATCTGAGCCAGAATACTTGAGAAAAAGAATCCAATTAATCCCCACTTTAAAACCAATAAGAATAGAATATTGGTTATTATCGTCACAAAGGTTCCAACTACCCCTGCTATTCCCATGTCTTTAACGCGTTCCAACCCTTTTGAAAATTGGATCAAGAGTTGGTTAACGGCATACGAAACATAATACAGGAATATGTATATTTCTAAGCCACTGATCCCGGGCAATAGATTTATACGCTTCAATATCCACATGCATATTCCAAAAAGAATTGCGCTAATAGAAATAAACTTCATTCCTATTGTTGCAATCGTTTTTTTATTGACTGCACAATCCATAGAGAACCGCATTACCGCATCAACGATATTTAAAGTTAAGATTGGGAAAAGAAGCGTAGCCGTTGAAACTGCTAAATCATACGAACCGTATTCAGTAGTAGAAAGAACGCTTGTATATAAAGGTACAAGTAAAAATACCAGTATTTTTGACGAAAAGTTTGCTATCATCAAAACGCCAATATTTTTAAATAAGTATTTGAATTTATTCTCCATCGAAGTTCCTTTAAGTATCTATGCTCCTCTTAAAATCATCAAAGCTTTCATAAATAGGCTTAACATTCTTTAAATCGCTGATAATTTCTGAAATGTTATCTCCATCCACTTTGATTCCAGCATAGATTTGATCCTTTCCTTCAAATTTCCATAGCTGGTTATACCAATTCATATCATTTTCCGTTAGTTCTCTTTGCAAATATGACTTGGTCCGCTTATAATATATTTTCGCATAACTATCAAGTCGTTTTATCTGACGTTCATAATAATCATCCAACGTACAAACAACTTTAGCCGGATTTCCTGCAACAACTACATTGTCAGGAATATTTCCTGATACAACAGCACCTGCCCCGATAATAACATTATTTCCAATTTGACTTCCCATCAAAATAATGGACTTCATCCCAACAAAAACATTATCACCGACTTTTGTAACTCCAGCCTTTCTTGGCATACAATGATATTCCGGACGTAAAACTGCATAACTATAGTCATGTGCTAAGATAATAACTTCTGCTGTAATTCTACAATTCTTTCCAATTTCAATAAATGGAAGGCTAGTTTCATCAACAACAGTATTCATTGGATTATAGAAGATTGTTCCTTCTCCTATCTTTGCCCCCCCGACGAAGGAAGTTAACATAAGCCTCAGAACAGTACTTATTAGGGTAAATTAGTTTTTTTATTGCTTCCTTAATTTTCACAATAGACACTCCTATTTTTTTCTTTCAAATATTCGGTTATCGGTATCAATAACAAAGCCACTTGGCAAACAAAGTAACTTTCTGTATTATCTGTTAAATAGGTAATAAACAGATATAGAATCAACGCCATATATATTGTAGCGGCTTTTTTCCCATATTCATTCATAAATTTAACCGGAAAATAGATCAAATTAAGAGCATACCAAATCAAAGAACCAACAAATCCAAAATTGATATATATTTTAAGGATGTCATTATGAACGCCTCGCACCGCTGCCATATACATAACTTCGCTTCTATCCATATTTTCCACAACTTTTGCAACGCCTGCCATTCCCCATCCCATTTGTGTTGGTGAGAGTTTAGTTCTTCGGACAAAATATGCATAAATCAAATCTCGTCCCATATTGTTGATGCCATGTTCATTCAGTATTGCAAAGAATTCATTATTATATACTATAAACAAATATCCATAGCAGACCAAAACACCAACTATTCCAATTGTAAGCAATTTACGACGAGACAGTCCTTTTTTATGTACAAACAAGGAAAACAATCCCGCCGCCGCAATGCCTGCCATACCTATTCTTTTTGATCCCAAAATGAATGAAATAACAAGAAAGACTAATTTCCCTGTGTTATGTTTTTTTCTCTCGGCAAAAAACAAATAATATATAATGCACAGTCCTATGGCAAAAGTCAGTTCATGAACTTCAAAATAATTTGATGCACCCTCACTAAATGCAAAAGCACCTAAAAAGCTCTCAACGATTCCAGCAACTCCTACATGAAAAATAGCACTTATAAAAATAAGAATTTCATCCACGATAAAAGTATTTGTAATACACTCTATCGCTTCATCTCCACACAGTTCCCATATTCCAATAACAACTGCATAAATGCAAAATCGATCCAAGAACACTGCTAAAGATCTAGTCCAATATCTTATGCCATACATTGCCGGCACAGGACTTGTAAATACAGCAAAGCATTCTACCACTATCATCAACACTACAAGAGGCAAAAGAATTGTCAGAAGTCTTTTTACTTCATAATCGGAAACCTTTCTTGGGCGTGATAATGCATACGCCACTAGAAACAAAGCTGATATATATTTAGAGTAATACAACAATTGATATGCTGCTCCACCTGATATTCCAAACAATTTTGAACTTTGTCCAGAAAATAGGGTAAGTAAAAGCGTTATGGCACATAGCAAATGTGTTTTTTTAACTGTTAATCTACTTTTCATTTACGCTTAAACCCCTCTATGCTTTTAATCTAACCAACAGTTCGCAAACACTATATAATCGGGCCTTTAAAAACCAAATCAGCAATCTTCGTGTAAATTTTTCTTTTTTGACTTCCACGCTATTTATTATTTTATGAAGTTGTTCATCCTTACATATAGCTTTGAACGCCGATTTCTTTTTATCATTACTCATATCCGCTTGAATAATCATTTTCATTGCAGCAATTGTATTAGAAATAAATGGACCCGAAAAGCGTTTTTTTACCTCATCATTATAATTTAGTTCATCACATGCATCTATGCAGGCATTATAGAATCTCTTTATTCTATTGAATCGATCTGCCTTATACGTATGTGTCAATGACGTACTATTCTCACAATAGTAATAGAATGCCTCTGGAATTATAGTAACTTTTTCTACATTTCTGTACAATCGCAACAATGAATATACATCCTCAGATATAATGTCCCGTTCCGAAGCAAATCTCCAGTTGCTTTCTAATATCAACTTCATAGAATACATACAAAAACATGCGCTTAACCATAAATTCGTACTCTTCCCTGTTGCAGGATTATCAGAAACCAAATCAGGTAAAAGCACTTCTTGAACCTCAGAGCTCACATAGCTTTCTTTATCTATTGTAGGTATATACGTTCTGACGATTTTTCCTTGTACATCAACATCGTAGTGGCCGAACAAAACCATATCACTATTGTTTTTCTGTGCGGTATTATATGCCTTTTCTATTGTACTTGGATCAATATAATCGTCGCTATCAAAAAAGCAAATGTATTCTCCAGAAGCATTTTCTATTCCCGTATTACGGGCATATCCAAGTCCTGCATTAGCCTTATGGATAACTTTTATTCGGCCATCTTTCTTAGCCCACTCTTCGCATTTTTGAGGGCAATCATCCGGTGACCCATCATCTACAAGAAGGATTTCTAGGTTTCTGTATGTCTGATTTATAACGCTCTCAATGCATCTATCAAGATACTTTTCCACATTGTATATTGGTAAGACAATGCTTACTAATCCTGCTTTCATTTATATATTCCTCGCTACATCAATTCTTCATGTTCTTAATCACTTTTGCCGGACTCCCAACTGCCACACAATAATCTGGTACGTCTTTAGTAACCACCGAATTGGCTCCAACCACGCAATGTCTGCCAATCCTCACATTGCCTACAATCACTGCATTGATTCCAATGTAAGAACCTTCTCCAATGGATACTTTCTGTCCTCTTTGTACAATTCCTTGATCAATCACTGGAACATCTACGTCACGGTACTCATGATCACAATCGGTTATGTACACGTTTGGAGAAAGGAGTACTTTTTCTCCAATTTCCAAAGAATTAGCAATAGAGATTCGGCATCGTTCACCAATTTCGGAGCCTTTGCCAATTCTCACTGTACCCCCCCCCGACCAGATTTGGGCATATGGACGTACCGTCACACAATCTTCCAAGGTAATATGGTGTTTTCCTTTTAGGCTGCAATGCTTACCAATATAAACGCTCTGCCCAGCGGTTATGCCAAAGATTTTCGCTCGCATCAATCCAAGGATTTCCTTGGCTTTACCTTTAAGTCTCATCCTTAAGATACCTTTCTAATTAATTTATTCGGGTACAAGAAAAACTCCATCCACTTTGTTTTCTTCATAATCCATGCAGCTATAATCGGACCTGCAAAGCTAATTCCAAGTCCCAGCACCACATGTGCCACAGCATTCGTAACGCCAACCTTCAGTAGAACAGATCGCAGCGGTGCGGCAAACAATGTATGCATCAGAAAAATCGGCATTGTGTACTTTGCAAGAAAGTCCATACCCCTACTGAACATTTCCTCAAAATCAGCCACCATCAGGATAACCGCCACACAAGCCAATAATCCCATTATGAAAGAGATCATACTGCCGCTAATTTCCGCCGTATATACCACAATGCTCAGAATTATAAACAGCAACCCGAATATCGTCCCTTGTGCTCTTTTGCCCTTCATCTGCACATTAAACGTGCAAATACCCATACCGAGCACAAACCAGATTTCGTTTGAGAGAACCGTCGATACAGCGTAAATGCTGTACCCCCCCCCCTTAAAATCAAGACTTTTGCAGCCAGCGCAACTATCAATCCTACTGCAGCTGCTTTCACATCGCTAAAAGTCGGCGTGACCAGAAAGATAAAAAACAATGCGTATAGATACCAATATGGAGCAGTCGGATGGAGGAACAGTGTATCACCGAGACCACCAATCTGGTCGTTAACACTACTTGAGAACACCTTTTTCAGCACCCACGTAGCAGTCGTAAAAGTGGCATAGGGTACGCCGAGTGCCAATGCTTTTTTTGCCACATTCTTGCACCAACTACCCACACTGTTTACCTTGCTGTACTTCTGATACAAGTATCCGCTACAAATAAAGAACAGCGGCACATGGAAGTAATAAATTGTCGTATTGAACCACTGGTATAAACCATTTTCAGGCAGAATATTTGACTTCGTCATGCTCTGGAAGAAATGGCCCAGTACAACCAATATACAGGCAATAACTTTTACATCATCGACCCATTTTTCTCTTGTTCTTGCCGCTGTCTTTTCACTCATTACTTCGTCTCCATCTGCTGTGCGATATCAGCATCCACGATTTCCTCGCCGGTCTTATGCTTCAGCTGTTCTTTGGAAGCCTCACTCAGACCGTTGTTGATCACACAATTCATATCGCAGGTGCTGCACTTGTCCAGTTCTTCCTTAGTGACCTTGCCATCACGGTAGTCACGGCAAATCTTCAGTTCGTACATGCTATACGGATGCTTGGTGAAGAGAGCTTTGAACTTGTGAACCAGAACCCAGGTAGCAGGTTTCCAGATGTACTTATGCATAGCAGGGCTGACAGAGCCAATCATCCAGCAGTCACGGTCGCAGCAACGAACCTTCTTGCGGACTTCCTCAGCCTGCGGACTGTTCCACAGTTCGTCCCAGCTCTGGGTATTCAGGTTGCCCATGACTTCTTTATCCTTGGTACCATTACAAGGCATAACATCGCCATACGGGTCGATGAAGAAGGTATCAAAACTCATGTCGCAAGGCAGCAGACGCTTCTGACCGTAAATGTAGTTGATCAGACCGTGGTTAAAGTAGGCACGGAACCATTTTTTCGGGCTGTTGCTGCGGAGCAGTTCGTTGACCAGATTCTCGAAATTCTTTGCGACCATCGGACGGTCATGGATGATATTTTTTGCCTCAACAAAGTAGAAGCTGTTATGCAGAGAAGCCGTGGCGAACTCCATACCCATCTCGTTGGAAATCTTGTACAGCGGAACCAGGTCAGGAGCATTCTTGTCCTGGACGGTCATACCAAAACCGACATCCTTCATGCCCATCTCACGCAGTTTCTTCAGCGTACCGTATCCACGCTGGTAGCCGTTCTGCAGGCCACGGATCTCGTTGTTGGTCTGCTCCAGACCTTCGATAGAGATACGAATACCAATCTGCGGAAACTCTTTGCACAGATCAACGATACGATCCGTAAAGAAACCATTCGTAGAAATAACGATACGGTCAGATTTCTTATACAGTTCACGCACAATATCCTTCAGGTCAGAGCGGATGAACGGCTCACCGCCGGTGATGTTCGTAAAATACATCTTCGGCAGTTTCTTGATGGTTTCGATGCTGATTTCCTCTTCCGGTTTGGAAGGTGCTTTATAACGGTTACACATAGAGCAACGGGCATTGCAGCGATAAGTGACGATGACCGTACCATTTAACTTCTTTTCTTCAGACATGATTAACTCTCCTAACTCTCTCTTTTAAGAATGTTTCGATTTTATTTAAGAACCACTTGGCACATACCGAGAACACAACCGAGCCACAAATAACTGCAACTGCTGTGAAGATATATGCCAGCAGACCATTTCCAAACAGATGAACAAGGTGTAACTTTTCAAGCACACGATAAATTACCATGTGGCACAGGTAAATCTCGAAGCAGATACCGCCAAGGAACTTGGCGACTGGATTGACCAGTACCCCCCCCCCGATTGCATCCGATGGTATAGACCAGTGCGGCCACGCAGAAGAACAACATTGTAAGTGTAGAACTACCTATTGCAAAATAAACAACTGTAGCAATCAGCAAAAATACTCCGGCGATAACTTTGTACTTCGATGCAAGCTCGGACAACTCCTTTCGATAGAGGAAGATCAGTCCACCAGCGATGAAATAAACTGCACAATACAGAATGTTTGTCCTTGCACTGAAATTCACTAGCACTCTATCTGCAATGTGGCTTTCATCAAAGAAATATGTGCTGCATACGAAGTTGTAGATTACAGCACAGGCAAGTGCCAACCACGCGCGTTTCTTGTTTTCCAGCAGGAAGCAAAAAAACGGAAACAACAGATAAAATACGAAAATCACTGCCAACGTCCAACTTACACCGATAACCGATATGTTCATATTCGGCAAAAGACCCTGACAAAGTGTCAGGTTTGCAAAGACCTCATACAATGCACTTTTACTGGGTGACATTACAAAGTCCAGCGCACAAAGCAATGCGAAGTACGGCCAAATTTTACTGTATCTTTTGGCGTAGAACTCTCCCACACTGATTTTCTGATCCTTGAATTTCTGGTAATAGCCACAGCACATACCAAAGCCACTGACCATCATAAAAAGGAAAACGAGGTTTGTGAAAGACGGAATAAACTGCTCAAACACAAATCCTCCTATCCCATATTCTCCATTTGTGAGGATGTGCATCAGCGCAATGCCGATAATGGCATACGCCTTCAAGCCATCTACTCCTTCATACCTTTCTTTCATTCCGCAAGCATCCCCCACAGTGTTTCGGTATACTTTTCCTCAGAGCACTCATTCTCAAGGAAATCCTTAAACTTTGCTGCACAGATATCTGCATCGTTTGTATGCAGAAGATAATACTGAATTTTGTCCACCCAGTCCTCTACGGTATTCTTACATAAGGCTCCGCATCCATCTGACAAATATCCTTCTGTCGTAACCGTATCGGATGTTATAATCATTTTATTATTTGCAGCCGCCTGAAAATAGACGGTCAATCCTGCCGGTGCTTCTGTATCCAGTGGCATGGCAATAAGTTGTGACTCGCACAAAAACTCCATAAATTCGCTTTCCGGGATATCCGTTTTAACGCAGACATTATCCCCCATATCACCTAAGAACTGTTCTTTCAGAGCACTCGGCATAACACAATTAAACGTCACCTTTGGAAGCTTTTTCGCAACTTCAAATAGCAGTTTCCAATCCCGGCCATTTCTACCACCACAAAAAACCGTATTTACCTTGGTTTCTACTCGCTTATTCAAAGTATAATTTTGATGATAGACATCATGCAAAAGCGTAAAATTCACTTTTGTATTCAAAATCTCATTAATATAGCGACCGTACTCCACAGTCGTAACTGTTGCCGCAAAAGAATTTGAACACAACGCCTTTTTATAAAGATACTTTGCCACCTTGTTTTTCGTTGTATTTTTATCTTTCAACAAAATATTGATTGCTATAACTTTAATTTTCTTGTTGGTCAGTTTACTCAACCACCAACACAACACTCCCATAAAGTCATACCAGCATACAATGGTGTCACCTGATTTTGTACGTTTTACGGTTGTACTGCACACTGAGAGCATTTGCTTGATAGAAGTGCAGCGCCACTCGGGATAAATTTCCTTGTACTCTTTTTCAAATGCCGCAGTCAAAAACGACATATCTTCCAATTTCTTGGGTTTATCATATAAAACATAAATCATGCTTCACCTCTATAAACCTTCATAATTTTCTCGTAATACTCATCGATTGTATCGAAGCTGATGTCTTTGCAGTTCTTGCTATACTGCTCACACAGCTTCTTATCACCCCAGAGCTTCTGGACCTTCCTTTTCAGGTCTTCGGCATTGCTGCTCTCAAACAGTTCACCAGTTTTACCGACCTGAATCAGTTCCGGGATACCACCTATCTCAGCGCCTAGCACCGGCGTGCCGTACATCTGGGATTCCATCACGGAGAACGGACAGTTCTCATACCACTCAGACGGATAGATAGAGAACCGTGCCTCACGGATGAGTTTTTCCAGTGCCTCACCCCTCTGGAATTCTACATTCTTGATGTTGCTTACACCATTGATGGTATCTTCCAGCGGTCCAGTACCGGCAAAGATGAACTGCACATCCGGCAACTCCTTGCAGACCTTGATGAGTGTGCCAATGCCTTTCTCCTCGGAGAAGCGGCCAAAGTACAGCGCATAGTCCATTCGCTGATACTTACAAAGGGTTACCCCCCCCCCAGATAAATCGGGACGAGTTTATCGCAGTAAGCCTCAAGGTCGTCTCGTTCAAGGTTCAGACACGCCTTTGCATAGTTATCCGTCTCTTCCGGATTGTTCCAAAGTTCCCTGATAATCGAGGCCAGCTGCTTGGAATCTCGGCTTGTGAACAACCGTCCATCCACACCATCTGTGATCAACTCAGGAATACCACCAATATTTGCGCCGATGACAGGCGTGCCGCGCTGCTGACTCTCCATAACGGAGAACGGACAGTTTTCATAGACTTCCGAAGGACAGATAGAGAACTTTGCTTCTCGAATCAATTTGTCCAGTGCGCCACCCGTCTGGAAACCTACATTCTTAACATTTTTCAGCTGATTGACCTTGTTTTCCAGTGGGCCGGAACCAGCAAAAATAAACTGAATATCCGGCAACAGGTTGCAAGTCTCAACCAGTGTGTTGATTCCCTTCTCCTCGGAGAAACGGCCGAAATAGAGGACGTAGTCTTTCTTCTCAACGTCTTTAGGTTCTACCTTCTCCACGAAGTTGTGCATTGCAATCGTCTTGGTTGCAAACAGCGGATTGGTGTCCATCTTAGTTTTCAGGAACTCCGAGCAACAGATGATTTTGTCAATGTACTTGTATGCTCCGTTCCACTTCCAGAACTCTGCTTCCATCATGCCCACGATAGACTTTGCAGTAGATCCGTGGACACATTTGCCCTTTGCGCAATTTACAAAGTGGCCACCGAGACACTTCTCACAGTTCTCATGTGTGATAGGGTTCTTTAATTGATGGTTCGGGCAGACCAACTGGTAGTCATGTGCCGTGAAGATGATCTTACAATCTCTTCCGGTCTCCTTGCGCCACTTCACGATTTCCAGAATGATGGAAGGTGTCAGCTGGTAGTTGAAGTTATTCAAGTGACAGACATCCGGCTTGAAGTCGTCTAGCACCTTCCGCAGCTGTACTCTTGATTCCTTGCTGTAGATAGTTTTGATCGGGTAGGTCAACTTGCTCAGCTTGCTGCCGCCGTGGAAGTCCATATCAGATGTATAAGCATTGACCCGGTTACCCACGCAGCGGCCTTCGTGCTCCATACCGAAGTACTGAACCTCATGTCCGTGCTGCTCCAATGCCTCACCCAGCTTAAATATGTACGTCTCCGATCCGCCATTCGGATATAAAAATTTATTTATTATCAATACTCTCATCTATTATTTTCTCCTGTACAGTTTCATCGTTTCCTTTACAACTTCATCCCAGTTGTATTTTGCACAGATAAAGTCAGCTGCCTGATTCTTCATTTTCATAACCATTTCAGGATGGTCACAGGCATCTTGCAATTTTTCTCGCAAGTCCTCTACATCTGACTTTTTGAAAATCAATGCCTTATCTTCCACAACCTCTGCGCACTCTGGAATATCGGAAACCAGACAGCAGTTGCCGTAGCTCATCGCCTCCAGCAGGCTCAGGGGCATTCCCTCCAGATCGGACGGTAGCGTGTAGATATAGGCGTTACTGTACAGTTCATCCAGCATCGCCCCCTGCACGAAACCGGTAAAGAGAATCCGGTTGTCATCCTTCGCTAGCCCCTTCAGTTCTTCCATAAAGGAATCCGTATCACTGGAGCCACCTGCGATGACCAGTTTTTTATCCGTCTTGACATTTTTGAAGGCCTCAACCAGATATCGAATGCCCTTCTCCGGCACCAGACGACCGAGGAACAATATGTAGGAATCCTTTTCCAATCCAAAATGATCCTTGATCAGATTTGCTTCCCGAACCTCTGGCCGATTGACACCATTAGGGATAAAATGCGTCTCCCTCCCGTACGTATCCATGAAGTACTTCTGAACGCCTTTGCTTAGAACGATGATTTCGTCCGCATATTTCACGGCGTTTTTTTCGCCGCCACGAATGAACTTGGATGCAACGCTTCCGCGCCACTTCTCGCGATCCCAGTCCAAACCGTGGATAGTGTTGACTACACGCTTGCCAAAAAGTTTTGGTATCCAGCAGAAAAAGGCAGGACCTTCTGCATGGATATGCACCACATCGTATCTTCCAAATGCACTATAAAGTGCTGCGAAAAAGGAAGAGCTTACCGCCGCAAGTCCCTTTTTCTCAATGGTTGGAACAACCTTTTGACGGATACCATCATATTCAATTGTTTTGTCATACTCTGCACCGCTCACATGATGACCTGCTCTATTGTAGCAAGTCACCTCACAACCATTCTGTGCCATCCTGGTGCATAATTCTTTTACGACAATCTCTATCCCGCCTTCACGCGAAAGACGTTTCTGTCCGAAAACCGCAAGTCTGATTTTTCCTTCCATTACTTCTCTCCAACCGCTATTTCATGCTTTTATCTTTGCCTTATGCACAATCCCAGTAGTTCTTATCCTCAAATTGTCATGCTCGTTCTTTCACTATTCACCTTGCATCCTTTATTGCACGACAACAAGCCTGTATACAGATTGCAGTAGCAATCTATACGCAGGCTCGCCTTCGTACCTCCTTATTTTGTTTTCTGCTCTATCAGCTTTCGCTGTGGTGGGTTAAGTATAGAGCGCAACCAGAAGCCATTAGCACCCAAAATCACGCTGGCCGCAACGCACCATGACAGGCAGAAACAGGTTGAGGTGAAAAGGTCAAGCCGCGTAAACCCGCATGAAATCAGGATTTTTTCTGGTTACTAACATTATTTCACAGGTTCCATGGACGGTAACTACAACTCTTTTACCAAACATTTTCGGCAGCCATGTAAAGAAGGCCGGCCCCTCTGCATCGGGTACTCAACAACAATTTTACGAAGTAGGTGATAAACTCATGGATTCTCATTGTTTTCTCCTGTTTTTCGCCATCTCCTCAAAACTTTTGAAAAAGCTGTGCCAATTTTGTGCCGCAAGGGCCAAAAGTTCGGCGTTTTAGTTCATATATAGTTCATATAACTGTAAAACACGACCGGTCTTAGTGCCCCATATAGTGTGCAAAACAGGTTCTTTTTGATGATGCTACGTCAGTATGGTTTATCGGCCACACATTTCCCTCTTCCTTATCTCCAACAGCACTCCGGTCAAAATCACCAGCGAGCAAAGCAGGGTCAGCCACCAGTTTTCGGTAAAGCCGGCGATCAGGTAGCCAACAGCACACACGGCAATGACCACAAAGGCGTACTGCATCTGGGTTTGCACATGGTTGATATGGTTGGACTGGGCACCGGAGCTGGACATGATGGTAGTATCAGAAATAGGCGAAATATGGTCACCGCAGACAGCACCAGCCAGGACAGCCGCTACAGAAATGATCATCATGGTCGGGTCCAGTTCAGCAAACATGTTGACCACGATGGGCACAAAAATAGCAAAAGTGCCCCAGCTGGTGCCGGAAGAAAAGGCAATAAAAATTGCAATGCAGAAGATGACAAGCGGCACAAAGTTCATCAGGCTGGAATTCAGATTGATGGCCGAACGTACAAAGGTACCGATACCCAGGGCGTCCGTCATACCTTTCAGAGTCCAGGCCAGCACTAAAATCAGGATGGCGGGCATCATAAGCTTGCCACCTTCGGGAACGGAATTCATAAAATCCTTGAAGCCGATGACACGGCGCGGCAGATACAGAAGCAGCAGGAATCCCACTGTGACCAAACCGGCAAACACCAACGCTTCCGAAGAAGAACAGTTGGCAAAGTCCTCCACCAGATTCTGGCCGCCGTTCAGGTGGCCGGTCCAGATCATAGCTGCGATTGCCGTTGCAATCATGACGACCATGGGCGCAATCAGATCGATGACCTTGCCTTTGGCGTATTTGCCGCCCTCGGTCGGGTCTTTTGTTTCCTGGTTCTGGAACTCTTCCCCGCCGGAGGTGAACAGATCACCTTTGGCCGCGTTCTCTTCATGCTTTTTCATCAGGCCGAAATCGAAGCTCACAATGGAGGTGAAGAACACCATATACAGGGTTAAAATTGCATAGAGGTTGAACGGAATGGTTTTAACGAACATCTCAAAACCGGACATGGAGCTGCCCGCCGGAACGTAAGAGTTGACGGCTGCCGCCCAGGAAGAAATCGGCGCAATGATACAGACTGGCGCAGCGGTTGCATCAATGATATACGCCAGCTTGGCGCGGGAAACCTTGTACTTATCTGTGACAGGGCGCATGACAGAGCCAACCGTCAGGCAGTTGAAGTAGTCATCCACAAAAATCAGCGCACCGAGCAGAGAGGTCGTTACCAAAGCGGAGCGCTTACTTTTCAGGTGGCCGGAGGCCCACTCACCGTAAGCGCGGGTGCCGCCGGATTCCTGCATGAGCATAACGATCATGCCCAAAAGGATCATGAACATCAGAATGGAAAAATCCACACTATCGATCATTGTGTTAAACAGCGTATCAAACGCAATCCACGGGTGGAATTCTGCCGCCAACAGTGCGCCAAGGGCACACCCCGCAAACAATGACAAATACACTTCTTTGGTCAGCAGTGCCAGCGCAATCGCCACAATGGGCGGCATCAGTGACCACCATGTTCCTACAAACATCCTTTATTCTTCCTTTCCTCTTTTGATCTAAGGCAACACCGCACAATTCCCGCCTTACGGCTTAAGCACCGCTCCGGCGGCTGCGGCACGGCATCTGCGTTGCCAAAATGCTCGATAAGACATCTAGTATTATCTGCGCTTTTGGCTTAGCATCTGCCGCACCTCGCTCGCCGTATCGGCACTTAGAATTATGCGGTATTGCCCTAATCAAAGTTATTCTAACATATTGTCCATGCAGATTCAATACGTAAAAAATAATAGATCCTAGATAACGTTGTTTATTTTTCCCCTTCTCATTCTCTTTCTTTTGACGCAAGCTGCACCCAAGAATCAGGGCAG
>UMHA01022513.1_pt1 | contig 21352 bp, 18 predicted proteins | sample 1965401 | NCBI WGS metagenome assembly UMHA01 (sample SAMEA4836085, study PRJEB28245) | human gut metagenome | biome: gut microbiome; material: fecal sample | place: Denmark | collected 2008 | reverse complement strand
AGTTTTTTTTGAGGTGGCCGTTGTAACGCAACCTTAGGAGGCGCACGCTCTATCCTGGTGAGCTACGGAGGCATAACAGGGTTATTTTAACCCATGGTGTCATAAATGTCAACACCGCAAAAATACATCCATTAGCGGCCTTTTTCTGAATTTTTTGTTACAGCCCTTGACTTTGATTTCAAAAAAGCCGATAATCATTCCATTATACATTTAAAATAGGAGAAGTGCTGAATGCTCAAACTAAAAGGCATAACCAAGGACTATGCTGTCGGCGACGAGACGGTGCATGCGCTCAAGGGCATTGACCTTGAGTTCAGAAAATCCGAGTTTGTTGCCGTGCTCGGTCACTCGGGCTGCGGCAAAACGACGCTGCTGAACATCATCGGCGGTCTGGATCAGTACACCGACGGCGACCTTGTGATCAACGGCCGCTCGACCAAAGAGTACACCGACCGCGACTGGGACACCTACCGCAATCATTCGATCGGCTTTGTTTTTCAGTCGTATAACCTCATACCTCACCAGACGGTGCTTGCAAATGTTGAGCTTGCCCTCACCCTATCGGGCGTGAGCAAATCAGAGCGGCGCGAGCGTGCCGTCAAAGCGCTTGATCAGGTCGGGCTTGGCGATCAGCTCGGCAAGAAGCCGAACCAGATGTCCGGAGGCCAAATGCAGCGCGTTGCAATCGCCCGTGCACTTGTTAACGACCCGGACATTCTGCTGGCCGACGAGCCTACGGGCGCGCTCGATTCGGAAACGAGCGTGCAGATCATGGAGATACTCAAGGAGATATCCAAGGATAAGCTCATCATCATGGTCACGCACAATCCCGAGCTTGCCGACAGCTACGCTTCGCGCACAATCAGGCTTAAGGACGGACTGATAACCGGCGATACGATGCCGTATTCGGCGCAGGATGATGAGGTTTCGGAGCCTGTGCAGCGCAAGACCGCAATGAGCTATATCACAGCGCTCTCGCTGTCGCTGAATAACCTCATGACCAAAAAGGGGCGCACGATACTCACAGCCTTTGCAGGCAGCATCGGCATAATCGGCATTGCGCTGATACTGTCGATATCGACCGGTGTCAACAACTATATTGACCGGGTTCAGGAGGACACGCTGTCGTCCTATCCTATCTCGATACAGGCCGAATCGGTCGATATGTCGTCGCTCATGACAACGCTCATGGGCATAAACTCCGAAAATGCGGAGAATAAACATGACAAGGACGCGGTTTACGGCAACACCATCATGTATGAAATGATGAACGCCATGACAAGCGCCGAGATCCAGGAAAACAACGTAACAGATCTCAAAGTGTTTCTCGACGAGCAAATGAGTAAGGACTCAAAGCTCAGCCAAAACGCGACTAACATCCAGTACACCTACAATCTGCCGATGAACCTTTACACGAAGGATGACGACGGTAAGATCGTCAAATCCGACGTCATGAGCCTTATGAGCAAAATGCGCGCCGGCGTGATCGGCGACGAGGCTGAGCAATCGGTGAACCAGTCGATGAACAACATGTTCTCCTCCTCCGGCATGAGCAGCACGCAAAGCCAGTTTGTCGTTTGGCAGGAGATGCTGCCGGGAGATGACGGACTTATAAGCCCCATGCTGCAAAATCAGTACGACGTGCTGTACGGCAGCTGGCCGAAAAACTATGACGAGGTTGTTCTGATCGTTGACGAAAACAACGAGGTATCGGACATGGTGCTGTACGCGCTGGGCCTTAAATCCTCAAACGACATGCTGTCGGCCATGACGGGCTACATGAGCGGCGAGGAAGTTGACACAACAAAGCTTGAAAGCTGGAGCTATGCCGACGTCTGCAAAAAGACCTTCAGCCTCATTCTCCCTGCCGACTGCTGGCAAAAGGATCCCGTAACGGGCAAATACAAGGACATCAGCAGCGATGAGCTTGGACTTAAAACGCTGTACGCCAACGGTATAGAGCTTAAAATAGTCGGCGTTGTGCGCCAGAGCGCGGATGCCGTCACCGGCATGATGAACGGTGCGATAGGCTATACAAACGCGCTGACCAAATACGTCGTCGAGCAGACGGCGCAGAAAGATCTTGTTAAGCAGCAGCTTGACGATGCGCAGCACGATGTGTTCACCGGGCTGCCGTTTAAAGAAAACGACACGACGCTATCCTTGGACGACATTAAAAAGGCCGTGCAGGACTACTGCGCCGGCATAGATCAGGCAAAAAAGGCCGAGCTTTATACAGCTTATATGTCGCTTGCTCCGGATTCGTATGTAAGCTCAATGATCGACGAAAAGCTTGACGGCGTATCGCGCGAGGATATCGAAAAGCAGGTCGTTGAAAGCTATCCGGAGTATGCCGATATGCTTTCGGCAATGGACGACGAGACGCTGTTCAGCTACATGCGCGAGATGATGACCGAGCAGATAAAAACCGCCTATGCCGACGAGGTGAAAAAGCAGATGAGCCAGCTCTCGACCGCTTCCCTTGCCGAGGCGTTTGATAACTGCTATCTCACCGATGAAGGCTACAAGCTCATATACGATGAGCTTATGCCGGAGACATTCTCCGATTCAAGCTATGAAAAGAATCTGCGCACACTGGGCTATGTTGATCTCGACTCACCTTCCGGCGTTAACATCTACGTTGCAACATTCGCCGCAAAGGATGCCGTCGCCGAGGTGATTGAGGACTATAACTCGACAGTCGACCCCGAAGATCAGATAAACTACACCGACTATGTTGCGCTTATAATGAGCTCTGTGACTACGATAATCGACGTCATATCCTATGTTCTCATAGCATTTGTTGCTATAAGCCTTATTGTTTCGAGCATTATGATCGGCATCATAACCTATATCAGCGTCCTTGAGCGTACGAAAGAGATCGGCATTCTGCGCGCTATCGGCGCTTCGAAGAAGGATATTTCGAGCGTATTTAACGCCGAGACCGTCATCGTCGGCTTTGGAGCAGGACTTATCGGAATTTTGGCTACCATACTTCTGTGCATCCCGATAAACGCCGTCGTCCATCATCTGACCGGCATTTACTCAATAAACGCCGTGCTGCCGCCGCTTGCAGCCATTGCGCTGATTGCCATCAGCATGCTGCTGACTGTCGTTGCCGGACTTATCCCATCCCGCGTTGCGGCAAACAAGGATCCCGTCGTCGCCCTGCGAACCGAATAAAATCAAAATCCCACGTTCCGATCGGAACGTGGGATTTTTCAGGCACGAAAAAGCCGCCTGCCGGCGGCTTTTTTGTTTACTTATGAAGCATTGTATATGCTTTTTCTCGGGCGATGGCACGCTGGAGCGAAAGCTCTGCGCGCTTAAGGTCAACATTGGCTGCTCTGCTCTCAAGGCGCTGACGCGCTCTGCGCTCGGACGCCTGGGCGCGGGCAAGGTCAATGGTCTCGGCTCTCTCTGCCGTGCGTGCAAGCAGGATAACTTCGTTATCGGCTACGCTGAGAACTCCGCCGCTTATTGCGGCAAAATGGTCCTCACCCTCGCTGACATACTTCACGACGCCTTCCTTGAGCGCACCGATCATGGGAGCATGGTCGGAAAGCACGCCTACGTCGCCGTCTGACAGCGGTACAAGCGCATAGCATACCATCGAATCGCAGACCACACCGTCTGCCGTTGCAATCTGAAAATGGATCTTATCTGCCATGGCTCTTACCTGAACTGATCGCGCTTTGCGAGCACTTCATCTATCGTTCCGCACATGAGGAACGCCTGCTCGGGAAGGTCATCGCACTCGCCGCCCAGAATAGCCTGGAAGCCGCGGATGGTATCCTCCATCTTGACATATGCGCCCTTGACGCCGGTGAAGTTTTCGGCAACGTGGAACGGCTGCGAGAGGAATCGCTGGATCCTTCTTGCGCGGCTGACGGTAGCCTTATCCTCAACGCTCAGCTCGTCCATACCGAGAACTGCGATGATATCCTGCAGCTCCTTGTACTTCTGGAGCACAGCCTGAACCGCGCGCGCGGTCTCGTAATGCTCCTTGCCGAGGATGTTCGGATCGAGAATTCTTGAGGTGGACTCGAGCGGATCGACCGCCGGATAAATACCGAGCTCTGAGATGCTTCTTGACAGAACTGTGGTCGCGTCAAGGTGAGCAAACGCCGTTGCCGGAGCAGGGTCGGTAAGGTCGTCGGCAGGAACGTAGATCGCCTGAACCGAGGTTACAGAGCCGTTGCGCGTGGAGGTTATACGCTCCTGCAGCGAGCCCATTTCGGTCGCCAGAGTCGGCTGATAGCCGACGGCCGAGGGCATACGTCCGAGCAGCGCCGAAACCTCGGAGCCTGCCTGAGTGAATCTGAATATGTTGTCGATAAACAGCAGCACGTCCTGGCCGGACTCATCACGGAAGTTCTCCGCAATGGTAAGTCCCGACAGAGGAACGCGCAGACGCGCTCCGGGCGGCTCGTTCATCTGTCCGAATACAAGCGCAGTCTTATTGATAACGCCGGACTCGGTCATTTCGTGCCAGAGGTCATTACCCTCACGGCTGCGTTCGCCGACGCCGGCAAAAACGGAGTAGCCGCCGTGCTCGTAAGCTACGTTGCGGATAAGCTCCATGATAAGCACGGTCTTGCCGACGCCTGCGCCGCCGAACAGGCCGATCTTGCCGCCCTTGGAATAAGGCGCGAGCAGGTCAACGACCTTGATGCCGGTTTCAAGTATTTCGGTGGACGGTGCTATATCCGTAAACGCAGGTGCCTGCCTGTGAATGGGCATATACTCTTCGGCGTTTACAGGACCCTTACCGTCGATAGGCTCGCCGACGACATTGAACATGCGGCCGAGCGTCGCTTCGCCGACAGGCATTTTAATGGGTGCTCCCGTATCGACCGCAGGGCAGCCGCGGGACAGTCCGTCGGTCGAAAACAGCGAGATGCATCTTACGCTGTTATCGCCGATGTGCTGAACAGCCTCCATGACGATCTTATGGTCATCGAGGTTTACCTCGATAGCATTATAGATATCCGGCAGCTTGCCGGAGGGAAACTGGACGTCAACAACAGGGCCTATGACCCTTCTGATTATTCCGTTTTCCATTGACATACCTCCTGTTTAAGGGGTTTTAAAGGGATGATTACTTTTTCTTTTTAAGCGCGGATGCACCGCCGACGATCTCGGATATCTCGGTCGTGATCGCGGCCTGGCGCGCGCGGTTGAGCTTGAGATCAAGCTCGGAAATAAGGCTCTTGGTGCTGTCGGCAGCGGCGGTCATCGCGGTCATGCGCGCCGAGTGCTCGCCGCACTTAGCATCAAGCAGAACGCTCATTATCTTGTTGTTAAGATAAAGCTGCATTACGCTTTCAAGGACGCTGTTCGTGTCCGGCTCGAAGATGAATATCCGGCCGTGTCCCTGATTTTCGCTCTTTTCCGGCACAGCCGGAAGGTACTGCACACAGGTAGCATCCTGTCTCAGCGCCGTGACATAGTGCTGGTAGACAAGGTGGACCTCGTCGTATTCGCCGCTTGTGTACAGACTCTTGAGATAATCTGCGACCTCAAGTGCCTCGTCAATATTCGGCGTATCACTCAGCTCGGCAAAGGTTTTTATAACATTGAGCTTGCTGTTTGCAAGAACATCCTTGCCCCAGCGGCCGCAGACGACAAGACCATAGTCCTTGCCGCCCTGCTTGATGACCGAATTTGCATAGTGCAGTATCGAGCTGTTGTACGCTCCGCAGAGTCCACGATTGCCCAAAAACAGGACATAGCAGACCTTTTTGACTTCCTTATGGGGCTTTATGAAGCGATTCTCCAGTCCCGACGAAGCCGACAGCAGCGTGTCCATGACCTCTTGACTCTTTTCAGAGAAGGGGCGCATTGCCTGCATGCTGCTCTGCGTTCTGCGCAGTTTGGACACCGCGACCATCTTCATAGCCTTGGTTATCTGCTCGGTGTTCTTCACGCTTTTTATTCGCGTGCGAATGGCGCGCATATTAGCCATTAATGCCCCTCCCTTCTCCGTTTATCAGAAAGTCTTCTTGAAATTTACGATACATTCTTTAAGCTTTGCCTGCTGATCTGCACTCAGCTTCTTGCCGCTGAGCACTTCACCCTGGAATTCAGGGTAGCTGCGGTTTACATAATCAATAAGCTCAGACTCGAAACGTGCAACATCCGAAAGCTCGAGGTCGTCGGCGTAGCCCTCGGAAACTGCGAAGATCGCAATTACCTGATCGGCAGCGCTCATAGGAACATACTGTCCCTGCTTGAGAACTTCGGTCATACGTGCGCCGCGATGCAGCGTATCGCGGGTGGACTTGTCAAGATCCGATCCGAACTGTGCAAACGATGCAAGCTCACGATACTGAGCGAGGTCAACGCGCAGGCGGCCTGCGACCTGCTTCATGGCACCGAGCTGGGCTGCACCGCCGACACGGGATACCGAGAGGCCTACGTTTATTGCCGGACGGACACCGGAATGGAACAGATCGCTCTCGAGGAAGATCTGACCGTCGGTGATGGAAATGACGTTTGTCGGGATGTAAGCGGAGATATCGCCTGCCTGCGTTTCGATGATCGGCAGAGCGGTCATGCTGCCGCCGCCGGATTCAGCGTTGAGTCGAGCCGCTCTTTCAAGCAGTCTGGAGTGCAGGTAGAAAACATCGCCGGGGTATGCTTCGCGTCCGGGCGGTCTCTGGAGCAGCAGAGAGATCTCGCGGTAAGCGGTGGCCTGCTTGCTCAGGTCGTCGTATACGATAAGAACATCCTTGCCGTTGTACATGAAGTACTCGCCCATTGCAGCACCGGCATAAGGAGCGATATACAGCATGGGAGCAGGCTCGGATGCCGTTGCGGCAACAACGATCGTGTAATCCATAGCGCCGTGACTGCGCAGCTTTTCGACAACGCTCGATACGGTAGATTCCTTCTGGCCGATGGCAACGTAGATGCAGATAACATCCTTGCCCTTCTGGTTGATGATAGCGTCGAGCGCGATCGCGGTCTTACCGGTCTGGCGGTCGCCGATGATAAGCTCACGCTGGCCGCGGCCGATAGGAACAAGCGCGTCGATAGCCTTCAGGCCGGTCTGCAGAGGCACTGAAACCGGCTGCCTTGAAAGCACGCTCGGAGCGGGGCTCTCGACCGGGCGGAAGGAGTCTGTCTTGATGGGGCCTTTGCCGTCGATGGGGCTGCCCATTGCGTCAACAACGCGGCCGATAAGCGCGTCACCGACAGGAACTTCAACGATCCTGCCTGTGCGGCGGACGCTGTCGCCCTCCTGAAGATGGCCGAACGGTCCGAGCAGGACTACGCCGACATTGTTTTTATCCAGATCCTGTACCATGCCCTTGAGTCCGCCTGGGAACTCGAGCATCTCGCCTGCCATAACGTCGGCAAGGCCGGATACGCGGCAGATACCGTCGCCGAGGGTGATGACCTCGCCGGTCTGGAATACGTCTATATCGCCGTTTACCTTCTCAAGCTGCTGCTTGATTCCGTCGGCGATAGATCTCATCTGACTGTCGCTCTGGCGGGTGTTGTCTTCAACATCCTGGCTGAGCCTGTCGAGCGTGTGGGCAAGGGTGCCGTCATAAACGGTATCGCCCACCTGCATACGCACGCCGCCTATAACATCGGAATCGACCTCATTGTGGCATGAGATAAAGGTCTCGCATATTATCTGCGTGAGCTTCTTCATTTCCTCGTCGCTCAGCGGCTGCGCGCTCTTTATTGAAATGTCAAGTTTTTTAAGTTCGTTCATGTTCAAAATGTCACTCGGCATTGCCGATACCAATTCTTTAATTTGTTCGATAAACTTATCATTCAGCGCCTGCTTGGAGTCCTCAAAATTGCCGTTGCGAAGTACCTCTGCGGTTATCTCGGCTACGCGGCGCACAGCGTCGGACGACACTCTGTCACGCATCTGAGCCATAAGCTGAGCTTCGCTCTTTTCGGCATTCTCGACAAGGCTTTTTGCCTCTTGTTCTCCGGCAGCCGCTATTGCCGCTCCGTCAGCTTCGGCCTGGACCTCGGCATCCTTGAGAAGCTGCTGCTTGCGCTCTTCGTTTTCGGCTCTGGCTTTTTCGATATCCTCTCCGAGGGCTTTGGCCTGAGCCTTGGCTTTTTCGGAGTTTTCGATCTCCTCGCCTATGCCGCGTCTGCGGCTGCCGAACATCTTGTCGAAAAGATTCATCTTTCGGCAGATGAGATACAAAGCGCCGAACAGTATGATAAAGTTAACTATTTTCCATATGATATCCACTTGAGAACTATCCCTCCTTTCCCGTAATTCCTGTTATACATCGGGATCATTCCTTGGTTTTGCTGACACAATCGTCGATGAGCGCCTTGTTATCCTGCGCACCGCTGCCGACAAGACGGTCGGACAGCAGAGCGACAAGCTCGGGCATGCTGCCGTCAATTTCGCCGACGGCGGCCTTTTCCTCGCTTTTCACTCGCTCACGGACGTTTTTATGAAGCTGCTCGGCTTCGGCATGGGCGGCATTGAGCACCTCGCCCTTTGCCTTTTCGGCATCGCTGCGTGCCGCGTTTATAACGCTGCGGGCTTCAGCGCCGGTCTGAGCAAGCTCCTGTGCAAGCTGTGCCTTGTTCTCTTCAAGTGCGGTCTCGGCTTTCTTTCCCTCGGCAAGGCCTTCGTCAATGCGTGCCTTGCGCGCGTCCATAAAGCTGAGAACGGGCTTGAAAAGGAATTTGTTCAACAGGAACATAAACAGGAAGAAGCTGATAATAGTAAGTATGAACTCAGGTACGCTGATCTGCAGTCCAACTATGTCTAAAATCAATCTGGTCTCCCCCTTTCAAGATGCTATTTCTATTCTTACATCTTGGCAATAAGCATGAATGCGATGACCAGACCATAGATAGCCAGCGCTTCCATAAAGCCCATTGCAAGGATCATGACAGACTGAAGCTGACCTTTCATATCCGGCTGACGTGCCATACCCTCAAGTGCCTTCGAGGCTGCAAGACCCTGGCCGATACCGACGCCGATCGTGCTCAGGCCGATGGCCAGTGCAACGCCTATTGCGATAAGACCCTGTGCTATTGACATTTGTGTTTCCTCCTATAATTGTGTATGTGTTTACTTGTTTATTCTTCGTCTTCGGTCGCTTCATTGATGAATACTGCAAGCAGCATGGTAAATACCATTGCCTGAATGAAGCAGAACAGAAGACTAAGTATGTGCATGACTATAGGCAATCCTACCGGGAACAGTTCAAACAGCGTTTCCGCTGCAAGCTCTTCGCCGTAGATATTGCCGTAAAGTCGCAATGCCATGGAAAGCGGACGCGTAAACTGTTCGAGGATCAGGATCGGGAACAGGAACGCAAATGGCTTGAAGAACGTGCCGAGGTATTTGCCAAGGCCGCGCTTTTTTATGCCGGACGACTGGATGGCGACAAAAGATATGGTCGACAGCGCCGCCGTTACCGTCAGCACCGATGTAGGGACCGTGAACAGATCTCCCGATCCGGGAATAAGTCCGGAATAGTTACACACGATGATAAGGACAAAGAATGAGCCCAGCATCGGGAAATAGTGCCGTGCCTTCTTCTCTCCCAGGACTCCGGCAAAGAAGTTCAAAAGTCCGCCCACAGCCATTTCCGCAATATTTTGCAGCAGGCCGGGCACGTCTTTCATCTTGCGCGTCGCTATTATGCTAAACAGCAAAATGACCGCCATTATCACCCACATAGAATAGATAGTCTTGGTCGGCATCAAAAAGTTTTCAAAGAATTCTTTCAATTATTTTTCACCTCCGTCCGCCGTATCTTTACTTTGCGGCTGAGTTTCGTTGACCATCATCTTCAAAAACAGCATTCCGCCGCCGGACAGACCGACGGCCGCCGCAATGAGGGTTGCCATCATTGGAAGCTCATAAGCCCTGCAAGCAAAAAAACACACGGCAAGAGCCGCCGCGTCAAGCAGCAGCCGCAGCATATTAACGCCCATTACAGCAGCCATATTCGACGCATTCATGTTCGCTTTGCTTATGCGCATGTTGATATACGCCACCGCAGCGCCTAGCACCGCACCGCCGATAACCGATAAAATGTCCGTAAGGTTCATAAGCCTTCCTCATTTAAGCAACAGGTCAAACTATTTTATAACATTATTATTTAACAACAAATTAACGCGAAATGCAACGTGTTTTTGAGCGTTTTTAAGCATTTTTTAATAATTGTACAATTTTTGCGTGATTGTCGGTTTTCATTTCAGCATCGTTTCGGCATTTTGCATTTGCCATGCATTAGCATCGCATGCCTGATAAACGGTGAAAACGCAAGGAGCCGGGCTTCCCGGCTTCTTACGTTTTCATGTGCTGTTTACTTATTTAATATCTCCATAAATTCCTCGCCGGTTATGGTTTCCTTCTCATAGAGGAATTTTGCAAGCTCGTCGAGCTTATCGCGGTTATCGGTAAGGATCTTTATGGCCTTGTCATGCTGCTTTTTGATAAGCGCGACCACCTGACGGTCGATCTCGGCCTGAGTATCGGCAGAGCATGCAAGCGATGTGTCGCCGCCGAGATACTGGTTATTGACGGTTTCCATTGCGACCATATCGAAATCATCACTCATGCCGTAGCGCGTTATCATCGCTCTGGCGAGCTTTGTCGCCTGCTCAATATCGTTAGATGCACCGGTCGTTACAGAGCCGAACACTACCTCCTCGGCAGCGCGTCCGCCTGTAAAGGTCGCTATCTTATTTTCTATCTCCGACTTGCTCATAAGATAATGGTTGCCCTCTTCGACCTGCATGGTGTAGCCCAGTGCGCCGGAGGTGCGCGGAACGATGGTGATCTTCTGCACGGGCGCGGAATTTGTCTGCTTTGCGGCGACAAGGGCATGGCCTATCTCGTGATATGCAACTATGTGCTTTTCGTGGTCGGTCATAATAGCATTTTTCTTCTGGTAGCCGGCTATGACGACCTCGATGCTCTCCTCAAGGTCTGCCTGAGTCGCAAAGCGCCGTCCGTCGCGCACGGCGCGCAGAGCCGCTTCATTGACGATATTTGCAAGCTCGGCGCCCGATGCGCCGGAGGCCATGCGCGCGATCTTGTTAAAGTCAACGTCCTCGGCTATTCTTATCTTTTTGGCGTGGACCTTGAGTATCTCCTCCCTGCCCTTGAGGTCGGGAAGCTCAACCGGAACGCGGCGATCAAAGCGGCCCGGGCGCGTAAGCGCCGGGTCAAGCGATTCGGGGCGGTTTGTTGCGGCAAGGATTATTACGCCGTTATTGCCCTCAAAGCCGTCCATTTCGGTCAAAAGCTGGTTCAATGTCTGCTCGCGCTCGTCGTTTCCGCCGAGCTGTCCGTCACGTTTTTTGCCGATAGCGTCGATCTCGTCGATGAAAACTATGCAGGGCGCTTTTTCCTTCGCCTGTTTGAACAGATCGCGCACCTTGCTTGCACCCATACCGACGAACATCTCGACAAACTCGGAGCCGGACATTGAGAAGAACGGAACATCCGCTTCGCCGGCGACGGCCTTTGCGAGCATGGTTTTACCCGTTCCCGGAGGGCCGACAAGCAGTATACCTTTTGGCATCGATGCACCGATCTCGCGGTATTTGCCGGGATCGTGCAGATAGTCAACTATCTCGGAGAGATTTTCCTTTGCCTCGTCTTCACCTGCGACATCGGCAAATTTAATGCCTTCCGCAGATTTTACATAGACCCTGGCGTTGGACTTTCCCATGTTGAACATCATGGAGTTTCCGCCGCCCATCTTCTCCATCATCTTGCGTGACATTAACTGGCCGATCGCGACAAACAGGATTATAGGCAGCACCCACGCAAGGATGCTCACCAATGCCGAGGTCTGCTCGATCTCCTCGCCGGTCGTGGAAACGTTTGCGTCAAGCAGATGCGAAACGAGGTCGTTATCAGGCAGCATGGCAGTCTTGTAAATTTTTCTGCCGTCATTTCCCTGGAAAAGAATGCGGTTGTTCTGCTCTTGGATCTCAACTGTGCTGACCTCGCCGTTATCTACCATATTGATAAAAGTGTTGTAGTCAACTTCCTTGATCTGATGCTCGCTTATCCACGGCATTGCGACAAAATTGAAGACCAGCAAAAGGATGAGCACTATCGTATAGTAATACATCAGCGGCTTTTTGGGGGATTTAACTTCGTTCATACGCCTTACTCCCATCAAAATATATATTGTGTATAGTTTAACACCGCAGGCAGCAATATTTCACGAAATTTTTGTTAATAGTTTTATGCATTAGCATACACTATTTGATTATTTGTTCGTTATCCTGAGCATTCTGTATCCGATGCCGACATGCGTCTGGATATACTGAACGCCGTTTGAGTTTTTTTCAAGCTTTCGGCGCAGTGTTGCCATATAAACACGAAGCGAGGATACGTCAGACGCGGTGGGGCTTCCCCATACCTCTTTTAAAATGTAATTGTGCGTGAGGACCTTGCCGGTGTTTTTCGCGAGAAGGCACAGGAGCTTGTACTCTATCGGAGTGAGGTGTATTTCGGCGTCGGATATATACACGCAGCCGGCCGAATAGTCGATACGCATATCGCCGTTTTCGTATGTGCTGGACTCCTCGCCGAGCCGGTCGCCGTCGTATCTGACGCGTCTGAGCGCAACGCGCAGGCGCGCAAGCAGCTCATCAACGGAAAACGGCTTTGTCAGATAATCGTCCGCTCCGGCGTCGAGCGCCGAGACCTTGTCAAAATCCTCACTGCGCGCCGAGACCACTATGATCGGCATATTGCTCCACGAGCGGATCTTTTTTATTATCTCGACCCCGTCCATATCCGGCAGGCCGAGGTCAAGCAGAACAACATCCGGCTTGCACGACAGTGCCTCCATAACAGCGCCCGCTCCGGTGGCTGCGCGCTTATAGGCGTAGTCCTGCGTTTCAAGAGTTGCCGAGATGAGATTTGCAACGGCATTATCATCCTCAACTATAAGTATCTGCGGTTTATTCATCAGGCTGCACCTCCGCCCTTTTAAGATCAAATGTAAACACTGCTCCGTGCGGTGTGTTGTCGGAAACCGCTATGCTGCCGCCGTGCGCTTGGACAATGCTCTTGCACAGTGCAAGCCCGAGTCCGAGGCCGCGTCTTGCGTCGCTGCTTGCTTTGTTTCCGGTGTAAAACATATCAAATATCTTTTCTTTTGCCTCGTCACTTATGCCGTTTCCGTCGTCGGCAACACTTATGAGCACTCTGTCATCCCGTGCCGATGCCTCAAGGCAGATATGCGAGCCCCTAGGCGTGTATTTCACGGCGTTGTTTATAAGATTAATTACGACCTGAACTATAAGCCTTGCGTCCATATGCGCCATCAGCAACTCATCGTCAAGTCTGATTTCCAGCTCGTGCTCCGACAGCAGCCTGTCCGAATGCGAAACCGCCTCGCGGAAGATATCGTCCAGAAGCTCCGGCTGCAGATCCTCGATTCTGCTGCCGCCCTCCATGCGAGTTATTGAGAGAAGATTCTCAACAAGGTCTATGAGCCAGTGCGCGTCATCGTATACCGATACATACATCTGTCTGCGCTTTTCCTCTGAAAGCTCGTTTTCCATAAGCAGCGCCGCAGTGCCGGATATATTCGTCAGCGGCGTGCGCAGATCGTGAGATATGGCTCGCAGAAGGTTTGATCTCAGCTCCTCGGCTCTGGCTTTTTCTTCGATCCTGCGCTTTTCGATGCGGTTATACTCATTTTCAAGCACAAGACCGCACTCGTCAAGTATCGCAACAGTCAATGTCTTTTCAAAGCTTTCAAGCATCGGGGAGGCTTTCATTGCTACACCTGCAACGGCAAACACTCTGCCGTTTGCGTGAATGGCCATGTAGATTCCGTTTGACTTCTGACGTGTGTCAGTTCCGTTTCCGGCGCGGCGGTCGTTTTCGAGCACCCACCGTGCGCTGTCGCGGTCATACTGCGTAAGATAATCGTCAAAGCCGGCGTTTTCGTTCACGGGAAACAGCATAGGCTCGCTCAATGCGCCGTTTTCGACCGGGTATATCAGAACGCTGCGCTCAAGCAGCTTGACAAGCTGCCCGGCAGTCACCGTAAGTATTTGCTCTGTGCCGATCGCCTGCTGAAGCTTCTGGCTTGTTTCGAGAAGTATTTCTGTTCTGTACACTCTCAGCGCCGTCTGATGCGTTTGGCGCTTTATCCTCGCCGTTATAGACGATATGAAAAATGCCGCTGCAAGCATGACGATGAACGTCATAATATGGCTCGGGTCCGAAAACAGCGAAAAATACGGTTCCGTGAAAAAGAAGTTGAATATCAGGACCGAGAGTATTGACGCGGCAAGACTGTAGCTGCGTCCGGCGGTGAGCATGGCAATGCCGAGAACGCCGATTATATAAATGACTATAACGTTTGCCGTAGAAAATCCAAGATCGGAGAACAAATAGCCTATGCCTGTGCAGAAAGCAAGCATAATGGCGGTTATAAGCGTATCGCAAAGACTGAGCCGCTCCTGACTGCGTGCCGAGCCGCGCGGCGTATCCGAGGTCTCGCTTTTGTCGGGGATTATATATATGTCTATATCGGACGCAAGCTCACCCAAGCGATCGACTATGCTCTTTTTTGAAAAAAAGCCGCGCTTACCCGGGCTTCGTCCTATCACTATCTTTGTTGAGCCTGAAACACGCGCATACTCGGCTATGACTGCCGCGGCATCATCTCCGTAAAGCGTTCTGATCTGTGCTCCGAGCTGCTTTGCAAGGCGAATATTTTCCGCAAGGCGGCTGTCAGGCTCGGCAGCATAATTTGCAGGCTCAACAAAAAGCGCCGTGAGCGTTCCGTGGAATGCCTCGGCTATTTTGGCAGCCGCTCTGACGACACGCGCATTCGTCGGCGAACCGGACAGGCATACAAGTATTTTTTCCTCGCGCTGCATTCTTCCACCTCATTTCTGCCGCAATTATAGCATATTAAACGGTGCCAGAAAACCGTTTTCCCATTTTTAGTCTGTGTTTTAATGAAACTTTAATGTTTTGGGCGATCCTCTAATCCCATTATAATGCCGCCGGTGCTATAGTCTAATCGGTATTATAGTCTAATCATAAAAAGATCAAACGAGGCGCGATTTATGAAAATCATTATAGTCGGCTGCGGTAAAATTGGCCAAAGCATTCTGCAAAGCCTTATAAGCGAGGGACATGAGATCGTTGTTGTTGACTCCAACCGTGAGGTCATAGACAGTGTCAGCACAAACTACGATGTCATGGGCATATGCGCCGCCGGCACGCATTTTAAAACTCTGTCGGACGCAGGCGCCGACAGCGCCGAGCTTTTCATCGCGGCAACAGGCTCGGACGAGATAAACATGCTCAGCTGCTTTCTTGCAAAGCGCATGGGTGCAAAGCACACCGTCGCGCGCATACGCGGCAGCGAATACACAAGCGAAAACCTTGACTTTATTAAGAATCAGCTTGAGCTTTCGATGGTCATCAATCCCGAAAGACTTACGGCAAAGGCCATATATAACATTCTAAAGTTTCCGTCTGCCGTAAAATCCGAGAGCTTTACGCGAAGCCGCTTTGAGATGGCCGAAATGAGCGTCAAGCCCGGCTCTGCGCTCGATGGAGTTGAGCTTTCGGCGCTGAGAGCAAAAAGCGGGGCATCATTTCTTGTGTGCGCAGTGCTGCGTGACAAGACCGCGTACATTCCTCGCGGAAGCTTTGTTCTGCGTGCAGGAGATAAGCTCGGCCTTATAGCCGCGCCCGAGGATATGCAGAAGCTGCTCGGCAACATGGGCATACTGCAAAAGCGCACAAAGCATGTGATGCTGCTCGGTGCAAGCCGCATAGCGGAATATTTGAGCGATGAGCTTATCCGCAGCGGAAACGGCGTAAAAATAATCGAAAAGGATGCAAAGCGCTGCGATGATATATCCGCCGCACTCGGCGGCAGCGCTGTTGTCATTCACGGCGACGGTTCGCAGCACGAGCTTCTTGATGAGGAGGGGCTTGACGGCGCCGATGCTTTCGTGGCACTCACCGGAATGGACGAGGAAAATCTGCTGCTTTCGTACTATGCGCTCGACCGCGGTGTGCCGAAGGTCATCGCCAAGCTCAATCAGGACGCCTACCATGAGCTTTCGGAGCATCTGGGCGTTGAATGCACCGTATCGCCAAAGCACATAACCGCCGACGTTCTTTTAAGATACGCCCGCGCGCTGCAAAACTCCATGGGCAGCAGGGTCGAAACGCTCTACAGCCTCATGAACGGCAAGGTCGAGGCGCTTGAGTTTATCGTTTCTCCGGATTTCGGCTACACGGGCATTCCCGTAAAACAGCTTGACCTCAAGCCCGACATTCTGCTGGCAGGAATAATCCGCGGCGGCAAAAACATCATCCCATGCGGCGACGACGTTATACTGCCCGACGACCGCGTTATAATAATCGCCGCCGGCAGAAAGCTGTACGATCTTTCGGATGTGATAGCAAAATGAAGATAAAGCTCGTTTTTCATACAGTAGGAAGAGTGCTTCTTCTGGAAGCCGCACTTATGCTGCTTCCGCTTGCCGTTTCGCTTATCTACGGCGAAAGCTGCTCGCTTTCTTTTGTGATATCGGCTGCTGCGGCTGCCGTTGTGGGGGCCGCCCTCAAGTTTTTCTGCCGCAGTGACAGCAAAAATCTGTACACTCGCGACGGGCTTGCGATAGTGGCTCTGTCGTGGATCGGAATATCGCTGTTCGGCGCTCTGCCGTTTGTCATAAGCGGCAGTATACCTTCGTTTATAGATGCGTTCTTCGAAACCGTTTCCGGCTTTACGACAACGGGCGCATCTATCCTCACGGATGTTGAAGCGCTCAGCCACGGTCTATTGTTCTGGCGCAGCTTCACGCATTGGGTCGGCGGCATGGGTGTGCTTGTGTTCATAATGGCCGTCATGGAAAAAACGCCCGAGCGCTCGGTGAACATTCTTCGCGCTGAAATGCCGGGGCACAATGTGGATAAGCTCACTCCCAGGGCAAGCGGAACGGCAAAGATCCTGTATTACATATACCTTGCCCTTACCGTGCTCGAGACCGTGCTCCTTTTGTGCGGCGGCATGCCGCTGTTTGACAGCATTGTTCACGCGCTCGGCACAGCCGGCACGGGAGGCTTCGGAATAAAGGCCGACAGCATCGCATCGTACTCACACTTCTGTCAATGGGTGATAACCGTGTTTATGCTGCTGTTTGGCGTGAGCTTTAACATGTACTATCTGCTGCTTATCAAAAGATGGCGCGAGGTGCTCAAATCAAACGAGCTTAAATGCTACCTGGGCATAAGCCTTGCAGCAATGATAATCATCGTGCTGAGCATCATGCCCCTGTACGGCAGCATCGCCGACGCAGTCAGGCTTTCCGCTTTTCAGGTATCCTCCATCGTCACGACGACAGGCTACGCCACCGCGGATTTTGATGCCTGGCCGAGTCTTCCCAAGGCCGTTTTGCTCATTCTCATGTTCTTCGGCGGCTGCATGGGTTCAACGGCAGGCGGTCTTAAAATGAGCCGCGTTACAGTGCTTGCGCAGATAGCGCGCAACGACCTGCGTCACGCTCTGCGTCCGCGCGAGGTAAGCACAGTCATTTTAAACGGCCGACGCGTTGACGCACAGGGCGAAAGGCAGATTCTTTCTTACTTTGCACTGTATATTGCGGTTATCGGAGCCGTGTTTTTGCTCATAAGCTTTGAGCCGTTCGGGATAGAGACCAATTTCTCGGCTACCGTGAGCTGCGTGAACAACATTGGCCCCGGCTTCGGGCAAGTCGGCCCGAGCCTGAGTTATGCCGATTATTCTGCGTTTTCAAAGCTTGTTCTGTCATTTGCCATGCTTCTCGGCAGGCTTGAGATATACCCCCTGCTTCTGCTGCTGTCGCCGCAGCTTTGGACCAAGAGATGAGGTGCCGTTATGGACATTGAAAGTGTTGTTCTTGTTATATCAGTCATACTGCTGTTTGTTATAGGCTATGTTGCAGTGGGCGTGCTAATCCCCGATCCGAGGAAGATCAGAAAGCGCAGAAACAGACGCAGAAAGTAAAAAACACCGCACGGAAATGAACCGTGCGGTGTTTGCATATTAATTTATAATAAAATATCAGATCCTGCTGTTTATCCAAGCGAGGATATCGGCATAGACTTCAGCCTTGTTTATCTCGTTGAGCATTTCGTGACGGCCGTCCTTATATAGCTTTATGGAAACGTCCTTCATGCCGGCTTTTTTGAAGTTTTCATACGCAAGCTTTACGCCCTTGCCGCATTCGCCGACGGGGTCCTTATCGCCGGACATAAAGTAAACCGGCATATCCTTCTTCATCGACTTGAGATTGTTGACGTTTGTAATGAACTTAACTCCGGTCATCATATCCCTGAACAGGCTGCATGTCGGTATAAAGCCGCAAAGCGGATCGGCAATGTATTTATCAACAACGTCAGTGTCGCGCGTGAGCCAATCATACTCGGTGCGCGGATTTTCATATATCTTATTATAGCTTCCGAAGGCGAGGTTATTGAGAAACTTGCTGTAATGATGCGCGCCCTTGAGAGCCGTGACGAGATTTCCCATGAAAAGGCCGCCGTTTACGAGTGCTGCTCCCTGATTGCCGGTGCCGCTTATTATCGCAGCGTCAAAGCCGCCGGGATAGCGGATAAGATGCGTGCGCGCCATGAAGCTGCCCATGCTGTGTCCGAACAGGACAAACGGAACGTTCGGATAGGTCTGCTTCATTGCAAGACGAAGTATCTCCTCGTCCTTCATGATATAATCCCAACCGTTTTTCTCGGCGAAAAAGCCCATCTGCTCGGGCTTTTCAATGCTCTGACCGTGGCCGAGATGGTCTGTACCGACGGCAACGAAACCGTTAGACGCAAGAAACGCCATAAAATCATCATAGCGACTTATGTGCTCGGCAATACCGTGCATTATCTGCACGACCGCGCGCACCTGCCCGTCGGGAACACATCTGCGAACATGGATGCGGTTTTTGCCCGTGCTTGAATTAAAATAAAAATCATTGAAACTAGGCATGGAAAACGACCTCCGTATATGTTATTATATGAATTATAGCATACTTGCAGCAAAATGCAACGGAATTAGCAAAATCAGTATGGAGGTAATCATATGAACGGTTATGTTGTCGCACTCGATCAGGGAACGACCAGCTCAAGAGCGATAATTTTTGATGCAAAGGGTAAGCCTGTAACTATAGCGCAGTATCCTTTTCCACAGATATATCCCAAGCCCGGCTGGGTCGAACACGACCCGATGGTCATATTGGAAACGCAGTTTCGCGCCCTTGCCGAGGCATTTGAAAAAAGCGAGCTTTCCCCTACGGACATAGCCGGCATAGGCATAACAAACCAGCGTGAGACTACGATCGTCTGGGATAAAAACACAGGCAAGCCCGTGTATAACGCCATCGTCTGGCAGTGCAGACGCACGGCTCCTATCTGCGATAAGCTCGCGGCCGACGGCATAGGCGACTATGTCCGCGATAAAACCGGCCTTCTCATAGACGCATATTTTTCAGGCACGAAAATAAAGTGGATACTCGACAACGTCGAGGGTGCGCGCGAGCGCGCCGAGCGCGGCGAGCTGCTGTTCGGCAACGTTGATTCGTGGCTTATCTGGAACCTCACAGGTGGCAAGGCGCATGTATCGGATTATTCCAACTGCTCGCGCACGATGCTGTTTGACATAAACGAGCTCCAGTGGGACGAGATCCTTTGCGAAAAGCTCGGCATCCCCATGTCGATGCTCCCGACGCCCGTGCCGTCCTCAATGATCTACGGTAAGGTCGCACCCGGAATAACCGGGCTTGAGATGCTTGCAGGCGTTCCCGTTTGCGGCAGCGCAGGCGATCAGGCGGCAGCGCTCATCGGCCAGGGCTGCATCGAAAAGGGTCAGGCCAAGAACACCTACGGAACAGGCTGCTTTACTCTCCTCAACACCGGAGGCCAGTCCGTTCGCAGCGCAAGCGGCCTTGTTACGAGCGTTGCCTGGTCGATCGGCGGCAAAACCACCTATGCGCTCGAGGGCAGCGTGTTCAACGCCGGCAGCTCCATTCAGTGGCTGCGCGACGAGGTCGGGCTTTTGAGCACAAGCTCCGAGTGCGAAACGCTTGCCACCTCCGTTCCAGATAACGGCGGCGTATATCTCGTTTCGGCGTTCACCGGTCTTGGCGCACCGCGCTGGGATATGTACGCGCGCGGTGCGATAGTCGGCCTGACTCGAGGCTCAACTAAGGCGCATATCGTCCGCGCGGCACTCGAGGGGATCGCCTATCAGGTCAAGGATCTGCTAGACGCAATGGAGAAAGACGCCGGCGAACCGCTGAGTGTTCTGCGCGTTGACGGCGGCGCATCTGTAAACAATTTTATGATGCAGTTCCAGTCGGATATTCTCCGTAAGCCCATTGACCGCCCCAAAATGGTCGAGACTACGGCATTCGGCGCGGCGTTCCTCGCCGGACTCGCAGTAGGAGTGTGGAAAGATATCGGCGACATTGCCGATATCCGCGAATCTGACCGTGTGTTTACGCCCCAGATGGAGGCCGAGGAAGCGACCGCGCTGCACAAAAAGTGGCTGCGCGCAGTTGAAAGAGCAGCAAAGTGGGAAGAATAATGGAACAGGTATTAGTTGTAGAGCGCAAAAAAATCGAACAATACATATCAGGCAGAAACGGCCTTATAACCGATCACCCCAATGAGCTCTTTGAGATCATAAAAGCCGAGCACGAGTTCATGCCGCGTCCCGAGGCCGAGCATCGGCCGGACTACAAGCAGATAATCCCCTACGTCATCCTGCGCCGCGGTGATGAAGTTTTCGTCACGCGCAGGCTCAACAAGGGCGGAGAGGCGCGCCTGCACGGCAAAATTTCTATCGGCATCGGCGGACATATAAACCCCGTTGACGAGCAGGGCGATCTTCTCATGCGTGGTCTTTGGCGCGAGGTCCATGAGGAGGTAGAGCTTGACAAGCACGGCGAGCTTAGCCCCTGCGGATTTATAAACGACGACTCGAACGCCGTCGGCAGCGTTCACCTCGGCGCATGTTTTACCCTCCCCGTCGAGGGCGAGGTCTCCGTCAAGGAGACCGAAAAACTCGAGGGGCTGTGGATGACCAAGGCCGAGCTGAAAGATAATTACGACAGTATGGAAACATGGACGCAGATCGCACTGGAGGTGCTGTGATATGAAGATATTCAAACCGGCGGATATAATGCTGCCGAGCTGTGACATGCATCGCTGGAGCGTCGTTGCCTGCGATCAGTTCACCTCCGAGCCGGAATACTGGCAGCAGGTGCGCAGCATAGTCGGCGATGCTCCGTCAACGCTTCATATGATGCTGCCCGAGGCCGAGCTTGGCTTAAAAGACCCCGA
>UMHA01088182.1_pt1 | contig 21886 bp, 13 predicted proteins | sample 1965401 | NCBI WGS metagenome assembly UMHA01 (sample SAMEA4836085, study PRJEB28245) | human gut metagenome | biome: gut microbiome; material: fecal sample | place: Denmark | collected 2008 | reverse complement strand
CTTTTTTTATGCCCTTACCGGACACTTAATTTTTCAATTTGTAAAACAAAAAAGGACTAATTTCTAGTCCTTTAAAAACCTATTGAATGATTTTATTAATTAATTGTTACTCTAGTAACAAAAGCGGGATTATTATTACCATCAACAACATAAACACTTAAACCTGAAGCTTTAGGAATTGTTAATTTGTATGGATTATCTTCCGTAGCATTAAAAATATTAAGTGGTTGTACATTTTCCATTAAATCAACTGGAGAAGTATATCCATTATTAAAATCGATATAAACTGTAGCTGATCCACTATTATCATAAATTTCTAACACTCTAGTTTCAGAATAATCGTTATTAGTTTCAACACCTTTAATAACAGGCTTTTCATTATCGACTACTTCTTTGACCAAAGTCATAGTTTGCTCTACAGAAGTTTCATTACCTGCTTTATCGCTTACACGATAAGTAATAATGTAATCTCCTGGTTCACAATTTGTTAAAGAGGTATTCCAATTATCTCCACCAAAGCATTGAGTTGATTCTCCTTTTGTACCATCTGCATTTTTATGATACCAGTTCATATGAACTTCTCCAAATGAAATGTTTCCATCAATATTATCCGTAACTACACCTGGTTGTGGATATTGATAAATATCCTTTCCAATTGTAAATGTTGTTGGAATAGCAGATAAATCGAATTCAGGAGCTAAACGATCTACTGTAAAAGTAGTTGTAGACTTGTTACCAACTGCATCAGTAGCAATTACTGTATAAGTACCATCTACACTAATTTCGTTTGTAAGATCATAGGCTGACCAATAACCATCAGATCCTTGTACACATCCGTCAGTTTTAACAACTTCACCAGCTGCATTTGTAATAACGATTGTCATTTGATTTCTATCAACTACACTTACATGAAGCGTTTGATCATTTGAATAACCTTCGTCATTTAAAGTTGTAACATTAATTTTAGGTGCAACACCATCAAATGTTACTTGACCATAATTTGATGTATAGGTCACATCATCATTGTCTAACTGAACTGTTTCAATTACATTTCCTGCTTTATCTACAATATTTGTAACAGTAAATGGAATTACTTCGTTGTCAATTAAATTTGCAATTGTTTGATCAATTTTTAAATCGGCAACATAGATATAACCATAATCGAAAGAACCACGATATCTAAATTCAACACTTTGTGAATTTCCAATTGTTAAAACAGGTAATTCAGCAAGTTCTTCAGTCGTATTTAATTCAACACGTAATGTCTGACCGTTACCAATTAATTGACGATTATTTTCATCTGTTACATTTAAAACATATAACCAAGTTTTTTCAGGTGCTTGACGATCTAAATATACAATATGACCATTTGTAGGTTTTGTAATATCATCAATTGTGTTACCAGCTTTATCACTAATTCCAGTAACTTTCATTTCAATTTGACCATCAGCCATTGTAGTTTCATCTGTAATTGTATAACGAATACTATAAGTATATTCGCCATTTACATTCGGTCCACTAACAGCAACGTCACTCATTTCATATTCTGTTCCATTATTAACTAGATAAAACTTTGGAAGTTCTTTTAATTCTTCATTAAAACGAACATAAGAGTAAATTGTGTCACCCTTTGTAGCATAGAACTCAGACTGTTCATTAATATCACCATCAACTAAGATATTAGCTGCTGATACTTTTGGAGCAGTTTGATCGATTGTGAAAGTCAAAGTAGCTTTCGTATTATCTGCTTTGTCAGTAACTCTAACGAAATATGTTCCGTCTTCATTTAATACTGTACCAGATTCAAATGAAACCCATTTGCCACCATCTTTTTGATATTCAGCATTTTGAAGATTTTCTTCAATGACAGTTAGTGTTACTGGAGTATTGTAAAGTCCACCATCTTCTGCACCTTCAATTACAGGAGCGGTTTTATCGATTACAAAAGTATATTCATCAGATAAATGACCATATTTATCAGTAGCAACTACTGTATAAGTTCCTTCTTCTGAAACAGTTGTTTCGAAATTAAAGTTCTCTCCACGACTATCAGAAGTAAAATCTGGTCTATCATATGTTACATCATTAATTTTTACTGTTGTTAAGAACTTATCAAATGCTTGAATAGTAACATCTGAACGATAATATCCATCAACACCAGTTCCCTTGATGATAACAGAAGGATTTTCATTATCAATTGCTACCCAAAGATCTGAAACATTTTCAGCTTTGTCATATGCATAGATATGATAAGTAGCTTCTTGTTGTAATGTAAATTCCTTTTTATACACATTTTCTTTTACACCATTATCTTGATTTACAATAACAGCATAATCAAAATTATCGTCTGTGATAACAATATTCATAGATGTTTCACCATGAGTTCCACTTGTTACGTTAAATTCAGGTGCAACATTATCTAAGATAACTTTATCATAGCACATTTCATATGGACTTGATTCTCCGTAAGTAATGTCGGCATTCGTATAAGCCCTACCTTCATTTCCTGCGGCATCTTTATGTCCAGAAATTGAGAATTGAATTTCTCCATCACTTAAACCTAAGTCTTCAGTGATTTTGATATCTGCATAATATGCATAACTTCCATTTTCTTCATCAGAACTTTGTTCTGCATAGTATGTTTGGAATTCTTTATTTCCAATCTTAACGATAGGAGCAGTTCCTAATTTTTCATTATAATAAGTTAGAATTCTAACTCCTTCACCAGTTGTAATATAATGTGCATCAGCATCTTCAGCTTCAGCGAAGAAACCTGTAATTCCAACTACTCTTGGTCCAGGAGATACATTGTCATAAACAATTGTATTAACTCCCTCATTTGCATCAGCATTTGTTAAATCTGCTAATGTATTGCCTGCTTTATCTACAATATTTGAAATTGTAAATGTCATTTCTTGCGCAGGTGTATTTGCTGGAATTTCGTATTCTGCTGAATATTGATGTACTCCTTCTGCAGTATAGAATTGGTTAGCTTCATATTGAACACCATTAACTACAAATACAGGATTTTGTCCTAATTCTTCGTCAACAGTTAGATATACACCAAACCAATCACCAGGTTTTGCTAATTGATTATTATTTGCATTTGATGAATGGAATAATAAACTTGTTTTAGTAGGTACTGTCTTATCAATTGTAAATGTTACAGTTGCAGAAACATTACCAGCTAAATCAGAAACATAAACTTCATAAGAACCTTCTTCCTTGATTGGTGTTCCAAAGGAATAGTTCTTAACTAGTTCTCCATTGCGTTTTAAGTGAATTGTTCCACCTGGGTTAACATCTGTTACATTTAGTGTAACATCTTGATTTGTATAAGCACCGTTTTCAATTCCTGTAATAACAGGCTTAACAGTGTCGATAGTAAAGGTAATTGTTGATTCGTTTCCTTTTCTATCGATTGCTTTAATCGTATATTTGCCATCTACATCAAAAGTACGATCAAATACCATTTTTTCTGTTGTATAGTTGTCTTTGTATTCTGCTAATACTTCTTCAGTACCATCTTCATGAACAAGAACAACTTTTTTCATGCTTCCATCTTCGATATGAAGAGTTGCATTTTTGTAATATCCATTGTCGCTAACAGCAACTTCATTTTTACCATTGACTCCTGTGCCAGAGATTACTGGTTTTTGGTTATCAAGATAAATATCTGCATACGCAGAAACGTTTCCTGCTTTATCATAAGCCTTAATGTTATAACGAATATTATCGCCATTTGCATCAAGTTCAAATGTAGGTTCCGTAAGTGTTACTAAACCACGTCCATCATAATACTGAACAGTCATATAATCGAAATTATCATCTGTTACTTGAACAGTATATGAGTCTGTAATAAATCCATTGTTGAAATTTAATACTGGTGCAACACTATCATAGATAACTTCTGGATATTCTTTTGAAGTAGTCATGTCTTGTGTTAAATCAGCACCAACGTTTCCTGCTTCATCTGCATATCCATAAACTTTGTAACTAATTTTACCTTCTGGTAAATTAAGTTCTTCTGTTGTATCAAATTCTACAAAATAGAATTTAGCAGCTTCACTATAAGTCAATTCCAATGTAGTTACTTTACCATCTTTACCATAAATATCTACTTTTGGATTTGTAGCAAGCATTTCTGGGAATGAAACATATAATCTAATATGTTCATCTTTTGTTGCCCAAGTAATTTCGCCACCATACTTATTATTCGTCCAGTTGAAGATTCCCATTGCTGAATAAACTGGTGCAATCGTATCGATAATCATTTGATTTTGAGTTTCGTGATTGATATCTTCGTTTGTTAATGTTTCACCAACATTTCCGGCAACATCAGCATAATTAGAAATTTCAATTTGCATAATGCCGTTTACATCATTTTCTGTAACAGTATAGTCGAATGTATAAGATACCATATTTTCATCATATTTCATTTGTCCAACTTCAGTACCGTTAATTTTCAATGTTGGTAAAGTTGTTAACTCTTCATCAAATTGAACGATTACTCTTACAACGTCTCCTGCTTTTGCAATTTGTAACCAATTACCATCAGCATCTTTTCTACTAACGTTTGTTAGTCTTAAAGTTTGACGTTGAGGAGCAGTTTTGTCAATTGTGAATTCAACAGTAGTTGTATTAAAGTTTTTGTCGGTAACTGTGACAACGTAATGTCCTTCTTCCGTTAAAGGAGTCGTAAATTCAATCTCTTCTCCATCTAACGTAGCAGTAATTGTTACGTCGTTATCATCTGTAACGTTAATTGTTACATTTTCTTTTGTAACATCATTGTTGTTAATTCCTGTAATACCAGGAGCAGTTGTATCATCTAATACTTTGTTAATAGCATCTAGACGATCTTTTAATTCATCTTTTACTGTGCCATCTGGAAGATTATTTACCATATCGATTATGCCTGTATCCGTACGATAGTCAACTGCATCATTAGAATCATCTTTGTTTTTCATAGAATTAACTCTATTTTCTAACTCTTCGATAATTCTTCTTGCATCGTCGTATTGAGACATATCGGTGTTTCCAACGCCACCAGTAGTGCCGTTGTTACCAGCACCAGTTCCAGTTCCATTACCACCGTTACCGTAAGTAGTAATTGGGTCTGTTTCTGTTGCTGAGTCATCGTTTTCTTCTTCTGGAGTTGCCGTTGGTTCAGTACCATCGATTACTTCTCCATCGCCAGAACCCCCATCTTCACTAACACCTGGTCCTTCAAGATCATTATCTTGATCAGGATTTGCGAAAACGAAAGATCCAAGGCCGATTAATAAGAATAAAACGACTACGATAAGTGCAATTTTTTTCTTATCCATAAAACTCTTTCTCTCCTTTTCGAATTTATTGTATCATATTTTGCCGTTTTTGCAACAGAATTCGACATTTTTAGACAAAAAAAGGATTCAAAAATAAAAAAAGAAGAGAAATTCTCTTCTAAAAAAGTTTAAAGCGGTTAATTGGCCAAAAACGCAAAGCAATTTTACCAATGATATCAGACTTTTTAATTAAACCAATATCTCTACCATCCATAGAGTTTTGACGGTTGTCCCCTAAGACCAAATACATATCTTCTGGTATGACATCATATCCGATATCTTGTAATGAAAAATCATCCGTAATGACATCATCTCCTAAATAATCTTCTTCATATACTTCGCCATTAATATACAACGTATTATCTCTAAATTCAATCGTATCACCAGGAAGTCCTACAACACGCTTAATCAAATATTTTGTGTCTGCATAAGAGAGTGAAATAATATCTCCTCTTTTCACATCACTAAAACGATAGATAGCTTTATTTAAAACGAGCACTTCTTGATTTTGTAGTGTGGGATACATCGAATTTCCTACAACTTGTGTAATCGATACAACATATAAGAATAAAATCAAGACTACAAATATCACAATAATAAATTTAATGGAATCCAATAAAAACTCTCGTATGCTTAACCAATCCATGTTGTATCCTCCTTTAGTTTACCAAAACAAGTATACCATAGAAAAAAAGAAAGTTCACAAAATTTACAAAAATAATTGTAAAGTATCTAAACTTTCTTTAGTAACGAACCGTTTCTGTCAAATATAGAATAATAACTAACTGCCGGTCACTCGTGTTCTTTTTACACGTAATTAATGTCAAAGTATTCAAGTTTTGATTTCTAGAAATCTCAACTGTACCATCCTTAGCAACATCATAAATATCAGAAACCTCATATCCATACTTGATACCATTATAATAGACGTACGCCATATCGCCAACTTCTAATTGATGCAATTGATTAAAATACGCGATGTCAGCCGGACCATTATGAGCCGCTAAAATAACGTTTCCATATTCCTCATCGGGAAAATTACTCTCTTCTAAAATTGTTACATTGTATTCAATAGAATTCCATTTGGAATCTTTTGAATAAATGCCTCGCCTTAAATTCACTTTGGGAATTTCTAACACCATTAGAAAAGTCTCTTCCTCTTCTATAGGAGGTGATAAAACAACATCTGACGTTCGAGATGGAGAAGAAGGAGACTCTAAAAAAGAATCGATTTGTGCATTCATCTCTTTCTGTTCTTTACTTTTTAAAAAAATAGGAATAATACCAATGATTATTCCTATTACAATGAAAAGAATGCCAATCAAACCATACTTAATTTTCTTTCTTTTTTGCATAAATTAGAAATCCCACTCCAACTACGATGGCAAGAACAGAAACAATCGGTACCACTGGAACATCCATTTTCATCGTATTGGGAACATCGACAATCTCAGACGGGTCACGATCCTCATATTGTCCATAAAACTCCCAATCAATATACGAGAACTCGCGATTACTCGTATTATCATAGTCAGTAGATAAAGAGGTCTCTACAATCATTTGAGATACCATAGATGGTGTGAATTCACCTAAACTAACTGCATTTTGAAGATTAATACCATCGCCAGTATAATCGAGACCAGATGCACGTCCTTCATAGATAACTTTTCCATCTAACAATATTCGCATTGTAATATTCTCTAATAACTCGTTAGCTTCCTCGCTCTGTTCTCTCGGTACAACTTTAAAATATAAGGTATAAGTTGTACCAGTTCCATTTTCAATTTTTAATTCATCAGAAAAGTTGCTACCAGGTACCATATCTGTATGGTACATAAACGTATCATCGAGCAATTCACCATCATAATAAAGACGATCTTCACTTTCTGTAAAATACAATCGGCTACTGGTTGCTTCTACAGGTATAGTGAAACACAAAACTGCAAATATTGCTATTACCCAAAAATATTTTCTCATAGAAAACCTCCTCTCTTTAGAACCATCCGATTAAGAAATTGTTACACTAGTTCCCCATGCGGTGCGATATTGATCATACTGCACAGTTTCTACTGTAATTGTCAAAGTATACGTTCCACCTGCATAACCATCAGTCGTAGTCGTGCAAGTAATCGTGTTACTTTCTTCATCTTCTTGACAATCGTTTTCAGTCGAAATCGTTACGTTTGGATTAAACGTTACAGATTCAATGAACGATGTCGTACTCTCATCTTTTGCAAGTCTAGTGTTGTAGTAATAGTAGTCCTTACCACTTTCAGTAGACTTTGTCCAATTAGTATCTAAATCATCTGCAAAGTTAATAATTGCAGCACGATTATGACTAGCATCTTCTAGTGGTAATGGACTACTAGTTGCATCTTGCCAAGACTCCGTATAAGATACACGAACAGCTGCTTCAACATCACCTTTATTCGTGGCAATAACACTTTTATCTGTTGTTGTTCCGGGTGTCCAATCAGATGGACTTTCAAACGTCTCTGTTACCTCCATATGATATGGCTGAGTTCGAAAAACGTTTTGAAAAGAATCTGTACTAGTAAAATAGGCAAATGTTCCTCCCACTACTCCAATCACAGCAACAAATAATAATGCCACCAAAGGCTTCTTATTTTTCATTTTTATCTCTCCCTTCTTTATTTTTATTTATATCAAAAGTTCTTGTATTGCTAAACAGAAACTCTGATACCAAAATGAGTGCGATTACCAAAACAATTGGTAACAAATAGGAATTAATAAACCATACAAAATATCCTACAAAAGCGATATGAACAGATGATAAAACCCCACGAACTGCTGAATAAGATACCAAGTTTGGATCGTTATTCTCATTTGCATCTCCTTTTGTCACAATTCCTGAGTCATTAATTTCTATAATTCTATGTGAAACAAACTGATTATCAGTTTGGAAAACAACAATATCTCCAGACTGTAATTCCTCTTCTGAAACAGATTTATAATATACAATGCTTCCAACTGGTAACTCTGGTTCCATGGAACCAGATAATACCACAAGAGGTGTATATCCAAAAATCATTGGAACACAAATCAAAATATAAAGAAGAATCAAAATATACGAAATGTTTGCCAAAATATGAATGAATTTTTTTAAAAACTCCATACAACATCATTCCCTTGAATCGTACTAGAAATCCCCCAAATATCTAAAATAGCATTGGAATTTGCTTGAATCGATTCAAAATTAAAGGATAACTCATAATCAGCACCCTGATAATCGGTTGCATCAGAAGACATTGAAATCAAATCTCGATTCAATGTTATCTGATCTAACACCTGTACAGATTCCTGAGCATTCAAAACCTTGGTATAATAAAACCAACCATCACCGCCATCGACAAAATCATTCAAGAAAGCATCGGTCCACTCTTTTGTTACGGCATCTTGACCGTCGATTACATTACTAGGTGTAATGACAACATCATCGATCATCTTACGCCAAGATTCATTGTAATTGATTCTTAATACAACAGAGGCGTTTGTTTCTTCTTGATTGACAAAAGAAACACGCTTGGTTCCAAAATCATCATAAAACTCCTCTTCGATCGTTACATGATAAGTCATTGCCTGAAAGCGATTTGGGATAATAACTTCGGAGTAATAATAAGCAAAAGTTCCTCCAATTCCTACTACCAGTAGAAATAAAATTAAAAATATCAATGGTTTTTTAGTTCTACCATGAATTCGTCTCATTAAAATCTCACCCCTAAAATTTGATTAACAACTCTACCAAAAGAATGATAAAAACCTTTTTTCTTAAAGGAATTCGTATACGTAATTTGATAATCTTGGCCAGATACAACTTCTAAAACTGAATTATTTGCAGAAATCGCTCCGGAAATATCTAAGATTTCATATTCTTGAGGAACAATTTCACGAATTCGGTAAGAAGCGGGATCCACTAAAATTGTTTCACATTCATCTTTTCCGATTGTAACCCATGTAGCAAAATCGTTATCTACACCAGTAACATGAAACTGGAACGTATTTGGTACAGAAACACCAGATACCTCTTTACAAATCGTAATCTTAGATTGAATTTCAAAACTGGCCGTAGCCTGATATTCTTTTTCATACAACTCATAGCCATTTTCAGCTGTTGCCCCTAAAATAGAAGCAGTATTGACAATCGTACCACTATCTTCTTTTGTAACTGAATAAGTCGCATAAACGATGAATGATTCCCCAGCAGGTATTTCATCGATTTGAATCACATGATCTGACAAGACCGTATAATTAGAACCTGCTGCAAATGACGCAATATCATCTCTTACAATTACATTTTGAATCGCAAATGATTCTGAATTCTTAACAGTAATCGCAAACTGAACTTCATCACCATAATGATAATAATCTTTTGTAGATACAACCCGTTTTGTGATTTCCGGTTCAAACGTTCCAGTTTGTACTTTCCATTCACCGTAAATGACGACATCTTCTTCTGGCATCTCAAATTCACTTTCCTTATACCATCCTAAGAATACATATCCAGAAGGTTCTCCCAAAACATCCTCTACATGAACCGTCTCACCTGGCCGATAAGATTTTGTCTCTGGCAAATAATCTTCTGCGTTTGGTGGCAAAACAGTATCGTAAAACTGATAAGAAACACGATAAGTAACTTCTTCAAATCTTCCCGTAATGACGACATCTTCTTCTGGCATTTCAAATTCACCACTAGAATCAATCGTAACATCACTACTACTCCAACCTAAGAAACGATATCCATTGAAAACATTTCCTGCTTGTAAGGAATCTAAAGAAACGACAGTACCAGCATAGTACTCTTTCTCAGTCGGTAAAACATATCCAGGTGGCATGACTCCCTCTATCTCATAACGAACAGAATAAGTTTCCACTGGAGTAAAGGATCCTTGGAAAACAACTTCCTGTTCTGGCATTTCAAAACTTCCATCCGTAACGAGAACATCATCCGTCGTCCAACCACTAAATGTATAACCTTCTAAAGATGCATTGGCTGCTACACCAACGGTAGTACCAGCAGAATAAGTCATAGAATTTGGTAAAGTCGGTGCATTTTCTGGAACAGAACCAACATACTCATAAGAAACCGGATACATCGTCTCAAACTCACTACCCATAAACGTATGAACCGTATTCGATTGAACAACCAGCCCTTCCTCAGAAGCAGTAGCGAAATTATAAAAATCACGTCTTACTTCTTTCTCAAGTGTGTCCGGGTCATCAATCGTAGGTGTAGTAGTACGAATTCCTACCGTCAATTCACATCCGGCTTGCAAGTTTTTTACTGCAAAACGAACTGTCCTAGTTGTCGCATCATAATGAAGACCATGATACGTATATTCCGTATGACTATCATTCCATACACCAGTATCGGTACTCTCTTCTTTGGTATCATCGACTACGCTTCCAGGGCATGAGTCTGCACTTCCCCGCTTAACTGCTCCAATACTACCATCTTCTGTCGTAACAAACCCAGAAAAAATTAAACCCTCTGGCAATTTATCTTCGACATACAAATACCCACTATTAATATCGGAAACTGTCGTAGTAGTAGAAGATATTCCATTTTTATCGACACCATCATAGGAAACATTTAAATAATAAGTCAGTTCTGAATTTTCAGCTACTTCCACATCGTTATCTAAAACAACGGCAAAACTCTTTCGCATGATTAAAAATGCGAGCAAAGCACATAATAATGATAACGTAATCATCATAAAACCTATCCGGTTTTTACGAATCTTTTGCAGAATACTCATCTCGACCACCTCTTTCTAGCAAAGTTTCAAATAAGTTCTTAACTCTTGTATAAGCGTGAACATCTTGATCCATCAATCGATCTAATAATTTATGTAACTCTTCTTTCTTTACATACTTTTCATAATGAATAGAAGAAAGACGGACATATAAATCGTAGACTTCAGAATCTCCCGATATTGGCACTTCTTCCGAATTTGCATCGATTGTAACATAGGAAATCTGCTGATTTTGCAAATATTCAAAAACTTTAGCACTCGCTGAAATTCCAAAAGCTACCGTATCATGATTCCATTTATACTGAAATAAATGCCACAAAATAATTGCATCTTCGCGATATGTTTTATAAAAACTTCCTTCTTTTATAAAAATAATCGATTTGGGATATTTCTTTTTAAAATACTCATATTTCTCAACTGCTCTCATGCCAAACTTCCTTTCTAATCTAAACTCACGATTAGATTTTCTCTTTGCTTTCACTGTGACTTTATTCAAGTATCCATAATAACTACCGTAGGAACGATAATATTGAACTAAATCATGTTTTTTCAAAATTTCTAATTTATGCTTGATTTTACGGATTGTTTTACGCCGATAAGAAATCACAAAACGATTGTTTTCAATTTTGTACTTATATCCTAAAAAAGTAATACCGGTATTTAAACTCGTAATACAACTTTTAGGATTTACCTTTAATCTCAACTGTTCGATTTCAAACGTTACTTTTCTCCAAACATCTTTTAGCCGAGCACGATTGGTATCCAATATAACAAAGTCATCCATATAACGAATGTAATACTTGCACCGCAATTGTTCTTTAATCAAATGATCCAAATCATTTAAATAATAGATTGCTAAAAATTGTGATATCATCGCACCAATACTAAGACCAACGCCAGTTTCATAATGTGGAAGAGACATTCCGTGCTTTTTATTTAAAAAGTCGATGACCTCATTAATATACGGCTTATCTGTCTCACTAATAATCGTTTCAATCAGATGAATAACATCTTCGTCTCTAATATCTCTCTTTAACATTTGAAGCAATAATTCGTGTGAAATCGTATAAAAATATTTACTAATATCGATTTTCAAAACAAAAATTTCTTGATTTGGATAATGCATTCGAAGTTCATTAATATAATCTTGTAATAATTTTTCTGCATACTTACTTCCTTTTCGCGTAGCAACGTTGCTATCAATCAATTTTTTCTCCAAATATGGCAATAAATAATATCTTGCAACAAAGTGATTCACAACTTTATCACTAACAATTTGACTCATTCCTAATCGCGGCTTTGGTTCAAAAATCAAGAAAAGTCGAAATGGATATGGCTGATAAGATTTGTGCAGTAAAATTTGATACAACTGATAATTATTCGTATTTTTTTGGATATGATATCGAAAAACCGCTTTTCTATTTTTACAAGTTTTCCGAACAATATTCCAAGTATCAGTAATCCGGTCAAAAGTAATAGGAGGAAAATAAATATTACTAGTCTCTAAATGATTCATCCTAAAGGCTGCACTACTGGCTCTGGATTATTGCGCCATGCAAACGTCATATTCTTAATCTTCGTTAGCATTTCAAAAGATTTTGTCATATACTTCTTACTTTTTGGACAAAATTCGACAATTTCCGAACAAAGAATATCAATCATTGAAATGGTTACAATCATTTCTGTAATATTCTTAATACGAATATTTCCTCTAGTAAATTGTGCTTCCATTAAGTAACGTTCCAATTTGTAAATTTCATCCAAAAGATGTATTCGCAAATCGCGGTGAACAGAAGCAATTTGACCTACAACATACTGTCTAACATAACGCTCATATTTGATTACTTCATTGTACAATGTAAAATTACTATTCTTATGCATAAATCTCACCAATCGATAATAGTAAATTGCTATATCAGATAGTAATACCTGATATAGCCTACACTATTTTCTATATTTAGAACCTATTGTTCATAGAATTGTACCTGTTTCACAACAAACACGCTAAATTTCACCATAACCATTTGTTATAAATTTAGCAAAAATATTGGAAATTGCTGGCCGCACGCCGTTCGCGTTGTTGACGTTGTTGTTGTTCAGGTTACCCGTTGAGTTCACGTTGCGCCCGTTCGCATTGTTGTTGTTGAAATAGTTAGGCGACGCAAGCCACGGAAGTGCCCAAAATGACGCACAGCAAATAATGGCACAATCCTAGATTAAACACATAGTTTAATCCATCTATCATTCGCACGAAAGGATTTTCGTGCGAAATTTCAAGTGTCATGAGTGGCACTCAAAATCTAATTATTCAATGCTACTACATACGGACTCTCCATACTACCATTTCCTGAAGAATACTCCGTGCCAGGTTTTAGTGAAACTGCTGGCCGCACGCCGTACACGTAGCCGACGTTGATGCTGCTCAGGCTGCCCGAGGAGTTCACGAAACGCCCGTACGCATCGCTGCTGTAGAAATAGCGAGGCGACGCAAGCCAATACCATTCCCCGGTTTCACGTAAATCATTATTCCCTAGCAAGTTCATCTCTGGACTTGTCATAAGACCAACTGGATAAGTTAGTTTAGCTTTTTCATTTTGTGTACTAAATTGATCTGTTACGTTCGCACAAGATAAATCAGATGTGACATTGTATTCCTTAAATTGTAAGTAAGATGAAACACTACCACCATTTGGATTCCATCCGTTTAAAGAACGAATGCTTCTGTCATTACAGAATATCGTGTCTTCTAAATAATCTGTATAATTCAAAAGATATCGCTCGTACCAAGCATCGACTGCATTCTTCATAGTAGAGTTTGTCGTATTGACATCATCTGCTGTTAACATCTCATCTAAAGCATCGGACACATTCTTACCATCATTCAACTGAATATAATATGGAGTAGTACCAGAAACATAATAAATGTAATAAAGTGTCGTACATTCCCCAGACTCATTAAAACAAGTATAATGAGCATTATTTAATAAAGTACGATTGCTACTGTCATCCATGTTCCAGAACATAACAGAGCCTTCATCATTCAATTTGTATGTACCGTTTTCATAAGTAAAATTATTTCCATATTTGTAAATATTGATGGGTTTAATATATGAAAAACTAGTTGCACTTGTGGAAGTCACATACCAAAGATCACTGCACGTGTTATCCACCGCATTTTTACAGACATATTTGCTATCCATACTGCTATAGTTTTGATACCAGTCAAGTCTTGTAATTGTAGTCGGATTATTAATTGTGTAAGTGCCATCGCCATTATCTGTATAACTATCTCCAAACGTATAACTGTAATTGTAATAATCTACATCATTTCCATTCGATAGCGAAATATAGTACATCGTCGTATTGTTAACATCTGCAATATAATATACGGGAGAACCTGTATAACTTTCTGTTGCATTGTGGAATGTATATTTTCCTTTTAAAGAAGGATAATCCGTTGTACTCGTTACTTGATAAGGGTTTACCAAGTTATAACGATTCGCAGTCGGCGTTCCATAAACTGCATCATCTGCATACCAATAATTTGTCGATAGTGACAAACTATTGAACATAGATTCTGTTGTAACCATACTTCTATAATTATATGTATACCTAGTATTATACATATATCCAACATCAGCAGGAGATGAATAGTTACTATTAAACGGCACAGTTCCAAACTGTGAATATTGTGAATTAGAGTTTAGCGGCAATACATAAGCAGAATATGTATTATAATATGACTCGATATAATATAAAGTAGAACATGTGCCATCTTCAGTTGTACTTTTACATGTATATTTACCAATCAAAGTTGGTCCAACTGTAGCATTCCAAGTTGCTTGTTCTAACTCTCCATCTAACGAAAAGGTTTTTGTATCCAAATCATAATTATAACTCGTACCATAATAATAATTCCCATTCATACTTTGTGATGTTCTACTTCCATACCCAACATGAGTCCCACGGTCTGTTCCACAACTACCAAACTCATCAGGTTCGCCATTATAAATGAGTTTGACTCCGCCTGTATCAGTTGTTCTTACCATTTTCCAACACATATTAGCAAATAGCACATTATTTTGATCTTGAATCTCTGCAGCCTCGGTAGCATTTCCGGCATTAAAATAATAGATTGGTTGGGTACCAGAAGCATCGAAAGAATCTTGATGACTACCTGTATATTCTAATGCTAGCATTCCCTCCTCAGCAGCTTTTTGTAAAACTTTATATAACGTTGTTTTTTCGTAAACAGTCCCATCCATTGATTTTACAATTGACTGTCTCGTCCAGGTTCCACGAATTGTAACATCATGTTCTGGCATTACGAAAATATCATCATTTACCATTTGAATATCTTCACTATCTTCTTCATCAATTTCCCAACCTTTAAACAAATAACCATCGCAAGAAAGTTCATCTGTTTTTTTGGTAACATTCTGATAAACAAAATGTGTTTCAGGAGCAATGGCATCAATAGTACATCCTTCTGGAGCATTCGCATCATAGATTACTTGATATGAATTCTTTAATACTGGCGTTTGATCAGATTGAATCATCTGAACTTTCTCAGAAGGTAGTGCTGATAAAATGTCTTCTTGTTGGTTCGTCGGATAAAATCCTTCTGTTCCAACATATTGTTCTTTCATAGTCAGGTTAATCTCCATCGTCGCATTGCCGCCAGTCATGTATAACCCGTCAAGATTCCAAATAACTTTTTGAACGTCGTTTTCTTCTTCTAAAGATACTGTTCCGAGCGAGACTTTGATATCATTTACTGAATTAATATAAAAATAATCCGGATGAATGTAATCTGTAATCGTAAACGTCTCATACACCAATGGGGAAACAGAAGCATCAAACAATACATTGTGTAAGGTCGATTGATCAGCAGTCCACTGTGCATCCGTAATATCTTTAATATCATCAACAATCTCAGTTCCCATTTCATATTGAACTCCGTTGACTGCCATGTAAGGATATTTATCTTTTAACACAGCATAAGTACCTATCTGATTCGGAGTATCGATGTTTGGATACCCATCTGTCAAAAAGAGTGTCACAACATCGCGATTAGGCTCTTTTTGATAACCACTCATAATCTGATCTACATTTAATAGTGCAGCATTATAATTCGTGCTACCGGTTACTGTTAATGCATCCATTTTCTCTAACAAATCATTCATGTCATTAGAGAATTCTGAAACAATTGTTGCAGTATCTTCAAATGTAATCAAAGCAATTCGATTAGAGGAATCTGATAATAAATAACGAATCAGTTCTTTCGCATCGCTTCTCATTTTTTCCATTTTATCTCCGGACATAGACCCTGAAATATCAAGAACTAAAATAACATCTTTTTTATTCTCGCCCGTTTTCATCACAGAACTCAAATCAAATGTAACTTTAGCAGTCCCGCTTCCAGTCCACTTTGCTGATTTATCAATGTGCCAAGTACCAGGATCATCATAATCATTCCCCACAATTTCCACACTAGAAACCGCTTCTGTATAAATGCCTAAACCATTCAAAAATCTTTTAGCGCCAACTGCTACAATATTTGTATTAGTACCAACAGAAATTGTAGTTAGTACAAAAGCAATCAACAAAACACAAGAAACTACGGTTCGAAATTTATTTTTGAATAAAACGCCCTTCATTCCTCGCCCTAGCTTTTTGATTTTTTTTCTAAAAAACGCAAAAGAAAGCCGATACGTCTTCGACTTTCTTTTTTCATCACAAAAAGAGGCAGAATTACCTACTGTCTGTCTGTCTGTCTGTCTGTCTGTCTGTCTGTCTGTCTGTCTAATGATAAAATCTTTTATTTTTCGTGTCAACATATTTTACCAACTTTCTTATTATTTTTTCTTATCCATCTACCTACAATATTGGAAATAATATATTAATTACTAGCATGTCATATTATATATCAAATACAGTATAATATCTTTTGATTAGATTTTCAAGTAATAATCTTTTTTTTGTAAAAAATTTGGCAAAAATTAGCAATAATGACATAACAAAAAAGAGATTAGATATCTAAAAAATAGTATCTAACCTCTTTTCTACATTATTCTTTCATTCATTATGAATAATTGTTTTTTTACTACTGTAAAATAGAGTTACAAAAATAAAAGAGTACTTAAGTCCAATGGACTAAGTACTTATCAAACCAGAAAAGGTAAGTGCTCAAGTCCGAAATTGAGCATTCCCTTTTTTGAATGATTACTCATTCATCACTTACAGTATACAGAAACTTTAAGAAAATTACAACAAATTTGAAAAAAGTTTTCATTTCCAAATTTATCCAAAATAGGATTTTAGAAATCATAAGATTGATTTTGTCTTTTTCAAGTTATTATCTATATGAATTTATAAAATCCATAATTTGTTTTTCTTCTTTTATTCTGTTAAAATTTTCGCGGAATGTTTAATCCCCAAGTACTTACCTTCTTTCATTAGAAAGGAGGTTGATAGTTATGTATAAAAAGGATTTTTTAATTCTTTCTTTATTAGTAATTATCTTCTTGCTTATTGCACTTTTATTTACAATTGTAAAATAAAATCAATACAAGAAAAAAGTACTTAAGTCCAATGGACTAAGTACTAAAACCAATTAAGGTAAGTGCTCAAGTCCGAAATTGAGCATTCCTTTTTTGAATGATTACTCATTCATTACTTACAGTATATAAAACAACGAAAAAAAATGCAATCAATTTAAAAAAATTTTTATTTCCAAATTTATCCAAAATTGCATTTTTGAAATATAAGATTGATTTTGTCTTTTTCAAGTTATTATCTATATGAATTTATAAAATCCATAATTTGTTTTTCTTCTTTTATTCTGTTAAAATTTTCGCGGAATGTTCAATCTTGAGTACTTACCTTCTTTCATCAGAAAGGAGGTTGATAATTATGTATAAAAAGGATTTTTTGATTCTTTCATTACTAATCATTATCTTCTTGCTTATTGCACTTTTATTTACAATTGTAAAATAAAATCAATACAAGAAAAAAGTACTTAAGTCCAATGGACTAAGTACTAACCCAAAACTAAAGGTAAGTGCTCAAGTCCGAAATTGAGCATTCCCTTTTTTGAATGATTTCTCATTCATCACTTACAGTATACCTATTTTCTTCTTCATTTGCAACCTTTTATGAAAGTTTTTGCTTTAACTGAGAAAGTTTCTCTTTTTCTTCTTGCAGTTTCGTTCGATCTAGTTGAACGACATTAAGAGGTGCTTTGGTAACATAATTTTCATTCTTTAATAAATTTTCTCTTCTTGCAATCGATTTTTCTAACGTTTCGATTTCATGATGAAGTGCTTCTTTGTCGATAGTTTCTTCTTCTAGATAATACGTAACAGAAACATTCTTAGATTCGTAATGAACTTCTTGCATTCCTTCTTTTGAGGTAGATTCAGATATTTTTAATAAAGAACAGAAATATGGTAAATACTCTTCTCTACCCGAAATCATAACTGCATTTTCTTTTTTGATGTTATTGTTCGCTTTTAAATTACGAATGGAAACGATATCATCTAAAACAGATTGGAAGTCTTCACTGACACTGGCGAAAGAATAAGTACGACTTGCTACCGGATAGGCACTAATCGTGATAGACTCAGCATCTTTTACCGGTAATGCTTGATAAATTTCTTCTGTTACATAAGGCATAAACGGATGTAACATCTTTAAAATATCTGTTAAGACAAGAAGTAATACCTTCTTAGTAGTATCCGTCATATTGCTCTTAGCAAGTTCAATATACCAATCGCAGAAGTCGTCCCAAACAAAGGAATATAACATATTTCCGACGGTATGGAATTGATACTTATCCATACTCTTACGAACCTTTTTAATCGTTTGGTTTAATTCATTTAGAATCCATTTATCTGCAACTTGTAGTTGTTTCTTATCAAATGATAAATCAGTAATGCCTTCTACGTTCATCAAAACAAAACGAGAAGCATTCCAAAGTTTATTGATAAAGTTCCAAGTGGATTTTACTTTTTCTTCATCGTATCTCAAATCCATTCCAGGAGCAGAATTCGTCGTTAAGAAAAATCTCAAAGAGTCCATACCGTACTCTTTCGCAACGGCAATTGGATCGACTCCATTTCCTAAACTTTTACTCATCTTACGACCAAGCTTATCACGAACCAAACCGTGAATCAAACAAGTTTCAAACGGACGTTTTCCCGTAAAGTGAAGTCCTTGGAACGTCATACGATTAACCCAGAAAGGAATGATATCGTATCCAGTTACTAAAACATTATTTGGATAATATCTCTTGAAGTCTTCGGTCTCTTCTGGCCAACCTAATGTACTAAATGGCCAAAGGGCACTAGAAAACCAAGTGTCTAAAACATCTTCATCTTGTGTCCAGCCTTCTCCTTCTGGCGCTTCCATACCGACGTATACTTCGCCATCTTTATACCAAGCAGGAATTCTGTGTCCCCACCAAAGTTGTCTAGAGATACACCAATCGTATGTAATCGTCATCCAATGGTTCATGATTTTCTCAAATCTGGCTGGAACGAAGTTTACTTTCTTATCTTTCTTCTTTTGATTTGCTAAAACGGCATCTGCTAAAGGTCTCATCTTAACGAACCATTGTTTTGATAAATATGGCTCTACCATAACTCCGGTTCTCTCTGAATGACCAACACTGTGCATAATCTTTTTGATTTTGATGAGAAGTCCAGCCTCTTGTAGATCTTTTACCAATGCTTCTCTACAAGCAAAACGATCCATTCCCTGATACTTACCAGCGTTTTCATTCATCGTCGCATCTGGATTCATAACAACGACTCTTGGTAAATTATGACGAAGTCCAACTTGATAATCATTTGGATCATGAGCTGGGGTTATCTTTACAATACCAGTTCCAAATTCCGGATCAGCATGAATATCCGCAACAACCGGAATTTTTTTATTGACGATTGGCAAAATAACATTTTTACCAATATACTTTTGATATCTTTCATCTTTTGGATTGACCGCAACTGCCGTATCACCAAATAAAGTTTCCGGTCTCGTCGTAGCAACTTCTAGATAATTGCCATCTTCGCCATCGATCATATACTTGATATGATAAAATGCTCCCTCTACTTCTTTATAGATAACTTCTTCGTTAGAAAGTGCTGTTCTAGCTTCTGGATCCCAGTTGATGATTCTCTCACCACGATAAATTAATCCTTCGTTATACAAATCGACGAATACTTTACGAACTGCTTTCGAAAGTCCATCGTCAAGGGTAAATCTCTCTCTCGTATAATCTAGCGATAAACCTAATACTTTCCATTGTTCATGAATATTTTGTGCGTATTCATTCTTCCAAGCCCAAGCGTGCTTCAACCAATTGTTACGGTCCATACTTCTAGGATCGATTCCCTCTTGTTTTAACTTTTGGTCAACTTTAGCCTGGGTTGCAATTCCAGCATGATCCATTCCTGGAAGCCATAAAGCATCGTATCCATCCATTCTTTTATATCGAATGATGATATCCTGTAACGTCGTATCCCAAGCGTGTCCAATGTGTAACTTACCGGTTACATTAGGAGGTGGAATGACGACACAAAACGGTGGTTTACTCTTATCTCCTGCTTTAAAATATCCATGGTCTAGCCACCAATCGTATCTTGTTTTCTCTACTTCTTCTGGGTTGTATTTCTTCTCTAACATCTTAAACACCTCTCTCTATTTTTTGATAACATTTGTTTAAATACTGACGGAACTCTTCTTCAGCTGCTGGTGCAACTTCAACAGTAGATGCCCAAAAGCCAAAGTTATCCGTTTCTACTAAAATATCGAACGATTCATCGTAATTAAAATCGTATAACATTGCCATCATACGAATGACGGAATCACTTTTCGTCTTATGATTTTCATTATGAATCGCTTTTTCACTTTCAAATTCTTTCTTAATAGATGGCGTAATATTTCCATCAAAATAATAAGGATAATAATGGGCACACACTTCGTAAATATCGATTTTATCGGCATCACGAATTAATTTGCAAAAAGGAAGGGCCTCTTCTGGAATATCTCCTTCTAAAGCATAGCGACTATGATGATCGATTGCTTCTTTAATAATCGTATCGTAACGGTCATCACTCACAAAATCACGAATATGTCCCAAATCAAACAAATACGTGACTGCGTAACTAGCATGATCGAACTTTTTATCTTTAAAACTCTTCGTCTGTTTTAACTGTTCGAATCTTCCAATATCGTGTAAAAGACCAATCGTACGTGCTAAGATGATATCACTATCCAAGTATCCTAATCTCTTTGCAATCATCTCCATTAAGTGTGCCACTCGGTAAGAATGATCATACTTATGTCTAATATCATCACTGATATCTTGATAAGATTGATAATACGAATCAAATGCATTTTTTACTTGTTCATAATCTTTTTCAGTCATAAAAAAAGTTCCTCCTTACCATGTAAGGACGAAACTTTTTCCGCGGTACCACCTTAGCTTCACAAAGCAAATTCTTTCGAAATAGATTTACTTTATGCTCTTCATTTCTAGATAACGGCTAGCCCCGTAAAACCCTATGTATTCAAGTCTTAAGCTCCTCTACTACCTTCTTCTAACTGATGCACTCATTTCCACCAACCATGAGTTCTCTATATCATACAGATTAGAATACTCCTTAGACTCATCGCTTTTGATATCACTAATTATATCGTAATTTACAAAATTTGTAAATCTTTTTTACAAATTCTGTAATTAACTTGTGATAATGTCATAGTGTAATTAACTTTTGA
>UMHA01047349.1_pt1 | contig 22012 bp, 9 predicted proteins | sample 1965401 | NCBI WGS metagenome assembly UMHA01 (sample SAMEA4836085, study PRJEB28245) | human gut metagenome | biome: gut microbiome; material: fecal sample | place: Denmark | collected 2008 | reverse complement strand
CCCGCGCTGCCGCGCCGACCCGTCTCTCAAGTGCTCGACTATAATAACACAACCGGCCGCACTTGTCAACAGTAAAAATCAATTTTTTTCAGATTTTCTTCATTTTATTTGACCGTGCGGAGGGTCAAAAAAGCCTGCGCGGAATTAAGACCCGCACAGGCCTTGATATATAACGAACTCAGACGGCTGCCGGCTCCGCCGCGCTTATTGCGCTGTCAAAAAATCCGACAATGTCGCGGAAATATTCGTCGCGGCACTTCTCGTTGTGCAGCTCGTGACGGGCGTCTTTATATATATGTATCTCTGCGTTGAGTCCCGCCTTGCGATAGCGCCGAAGAAGCTTCTTCGCCTTTGACGACTTCGTGCCTCCTATCGGATCCATATCGCCGCTGAAAATGCCGATGCGGACATTGGGGCTGATCTTTGCGATATTCTCTTTTTTATATATCCTGCCGAACGCCTTTATCATATTCCAATCGAAGTTGACGCTGATATCTATTCCCGCCATGGGGTCGTCAATGAACACCTGTCGGCGCTCCACGTCGCTCGTCACCCACTGGCTCGGACCTTTTTCGCCCTTATAGCGCGCGTCAAAAATCATATCGCTCACGGGATTGACGAACTTCGGGCGCCAATCCTTTGCGAACAGCTCAAGCGGCCAGAGCAGAGCGAGCGCAGCCTGCGCGCCGTTCATATCGGCGGTTCCGCAGAGCGCGACGGCCTTGACGTCCGTCCCTTGCTGGAGGAAATCCTGCGCCAAAAAGCTGCCGTAGCTGTGACCCATGAGCACCTGCGGAAGATGATAGCGCTCCTTGAGCCAATTGTAGAAGAACACAAGATCCTTGACGGTCTTTCTCTCGATATCGCCCGGATGTCTGCCGCGGTTCTCGTCGGTCTCGGTGTTTCCGTGGGCGCGATGATCGTCGGCAAAGACTATATAGCCGTGCTCATTGAACATCTGTGCCACTTCGTGATATCTGCCGGCATATTCGCACATTCCGTGCGAAATCTGCACGACACCCTTGGGGCTTTCCACATCGTCCCAGAGGTAGCAGTGTATCGGGGTTGAATCGAAGCTCTTGATATCAAGCTGCTGCATAATATTTCTCCTTTACGACTTTATTTATTTTATTATTAATGTATTATCTTATGCTCATCCAGACCTGCATATCGCTCTCGCCGCGGTTGGCAAAGGCGAAATACGGAATGAGTCTGATGCGTGTCGGCTCATGCTTCATCTCATCGGCGGGCGCATAGAGCGCACCCGAGCCCGAGATTCTCGTCCCGTCAACATCGAGAGCCGGTATACCGAAGCCCAAATCGACGGGCTCCGCATTGAGTTCGGAGGAGAGGGAGAGCGAGAATATGTCGCCGTTGTCCACACCCTCGGCGCAGTAGACGACCGGACCGCGCATAACGGCGACCTTGCCGGAATCCTCATGCACGGAGGGGTCGGCGGAGACGATAACCGGGGACATATCGAAATAAAGCTCGATTTTTGCGCCGTCACGGCAGTCAAAAAGCATATAACCGCCGCTTGTACCGAGATTTTCGGCGAGCTTCGCTTCGACAGAAAAATCGCGGCACCATGAGGGTATTCTGACAGCGAGCTTCACAGGTGCGCCGCCGACGCAAACGGTCACTCCGCCGTCGGACGGATAGTCCGTTATTTGAGAGATATGCACCGTCCCGCCGTTCATATCAATATCGGTATTGCTCTGCATAAACTGATGGACATAGACCGTGTCGCCGTCATACGAATATATATACTTTCCGATACTCTCGACAAAGCGGGCGACATTCGGCGGGCAGCAGGAGCAGTCGAACACCTCGACGCGCTGCGTTATGGGCAGGCGGACTTCCTCGCCGCGCCAATATTTTATATTCCGCTTTGAAAGGTCTATCGAGAGCGGATTTTCATAGAAGAAGCTCTTTCCGTCAAGCGATACGCCGGAGAGAAAACCGTTATATATGACCCGCTCCACCGTATCGGCATAGCGGGAATCGACTGCGGTCAGCGACATACGTTGTGCAAACATCGCCAAGGAAACGGCGGCGCAGGTCTCTGCATAGGCGGTCTCGTTCGGCAAATCGCCGTCAACCGTGAACGCCTCACCGACGCGGGTCGAGCCGATGCCGCCCGTGATATACATACGGTGCTCCGTTATATTCTTAAATATACTGTTCGCAGCGGCAAGCAGCTCTCTGTCGCCGCACTCATAGGCGATATCCGCCATGGCGCTGTAGATATAACAGGCTCTGACGCTGTGTCCGGTGGCCTGCGTCTGCTCGCGCAGGGGTATCATATCCTGAAGATAGTCCTCGGAGGCAAAGCCGCTCGCCTGTCCCCTATCCTTTTCGTTGTTGCCGCGCTTATCCACAAAGAAGCGGCTGAGGTCGAGCCAACGCTTTTCGCCCGTGCAGCGGTACAGACGCACAAGAGCGAGCTCTATCTCGGGATGACCCGGGGTAGTAAATGCCGCGGAATCCTCCCTGCAAAAAACTGTTTCGATAAGCTCGGCATAGCGGCGCATAAGGTCGAGGAATCTGCGCTTGCCCGTCGCCTCATAGTAGGCTACTGCCGCTTCGATGAGATGCCCCGCGCAGTAGAGCTCGTGATGATCGCGGTCGGTAAAGCGCTTGCCGGGCTCGACCACAGTGTACCAGACGTTAAAATATCCGTCGGGAGTCATGTTCCTCTCGATGCGGTCAATCAGCTCCTCGACATAGCTTTCGAGCTCGGGGTCACTATGCTTTGAGAGCACATATGCCGCAGCCTCCATCCACTTCGCGGCATCGGAGTCATAGAAAAAATGCGGGCGATCGGGCTCGCCCTGCTTCCAGTTGCAGCCGAGAGCCGAAAATCTCCCCGTGTCCTCAAACCTGCGGCGCACGCTGTCGAGCGTCACAGACTCGTTTAAAGCAATGCGGTCTTTCCAGAAGCCGCCCGTTATGTTTACTTTATCAAAAGGTACCGAATACTGTTTGCTCATTGCGCAGCCCTTTCACAAAAATTATCTTCTGTCAGCAGAACTATAATACCACAAAATGGTCAAAATTGGTAGGACATTTAAAAAAAATTATGAACAAATTCGCCTGTGGATTGAAGATTGAGGGAAAATATGCTAATATATCTATGCTTATAATTTGCATCATTGTGCTTTTTTTGAGGAGGACTCTTGGAATGGAGTATAAGCTGAATACAACAAATTACCGCGACTTCAAGGTAATTGAGGACAACAAGTGCGCGGCACGAGCATATTTTATACCGTATTCAAAAAAGGAAAAGCTGGGCGCCGTCGATATTAAACACGAGCGCACCGATTCCGATCTTGTCGAGGTACTCTCCGGCGAGTGGGATTTCAAATATTACAGCGACATCTCGCTCATCCCCGAGGTTTTGAACGCGCAGAGCGTTGAGTTTGACAAAATACAGGTTCCCTCGACCTGGCAGCGTACCGGCTACGAGCCGCCGGTATATCTCAACTGCCCCTATGAATTCGACCTGCCCAATCCGAACCTGCCCGAGCATATGTCCGCCGGAATCTACCGCAAGAGCTTTGAGGTCACAAATTCCGACGACATTCATATTTTGAGCTTCCTCGGCGTTGTCCCGTGCATTGACCTCTATGTCAACGGAATGTACGTCGGCTACAGCGAGGGCGCCCACAATACGGCGGAGTTCGACATCTCGGAATTCATATACGAGGGCACAAACGAGCTGCTTGCGGTCGTTCACAAATGGTGCACCGGAACATATCTTGAGTGCCAGGATATGTTCCGCGAAAACGGAATTTTCCGCGACGTGCTTCTCTACAGGCTTCCTGCGGTATATGTCAACGACTACTTCATTCGCCCGCGCAAGGCGGACGGAAAATGGACTGTGGACGTCGAAGTTACGCTCGAGGGCAAGCTCAACGGCTGCGAGGTCGGCTTCTCGCTCGAGAAGGACGGCAAGGTTATTGCGGGCGAGACTGTAAAGGCAGAACGCCTTACATATATGACCTTCACCGACCTCGATGTCACAGAGTGGAACGCGGAGGTTCCGACAGTCTACAACGCTTATATATCACTGTACAGAAACGGTGAGGAGCTCATGACGCTGCGAAACCTTACGGGCTTCAAAACAGTGGCTATAAAGGGCAACACCTTTACATTCAACGGACAGGTTATCAAGTTCAAGGGCGTCAATCATCACGACACAAACGGTAAAACCGGCTATGTTATGACCTTCGACGACTACGAAAAGGATGTCCTTCTCATAAAAGAGTTTAACGGCAATGCCGTGCGCACCTCGCACTATCCCCCCGACCCGCACTTAATAGCACTCGCCGACATATACGGTCTCTACATAGTTGACGAGGCGGATATCGAGACTCACGGCGCGTGCTTCGCTCCGCACAACGACATGAACAAAATCAGCAACGACCTCAAATGGGCTCCGCGCTACCTTGACAGGGTCAAGAGAATGTATATGCGTGACAGGAGTCATCCGTGCATCACCATGTGGTCGCTGGGCAACGAGGCGGGCGGATACGCCTGCCAGGACGTCTGCTATGACTATATGCATGAAATGTGCCCCGAAATACCCACCCACTACGAGGGAGTCATACATACAAAGCGCAAGGCTTACGATGTGGTTTCCGATATGTATCCGCCGCACGAGCAGGTTGAAAATGTCGGCAAGGGCACGCATAAGGGCGCATGGTACAAGACAAAGCCCTATTTCCTCTGCGAATATGTTCACGCGATGGGCGTAGGCCCGGGCGCGATGGAGGAATATTGGGACAGCTTCTATAAATACGACAACCTCATGGGCGGCTGCATCTGGGAATGGGCGGATCACGCGGTATATCACGCCGACGGCCCCTATAGATACACCTACGGCGGCGACCACGACGAGAAAAAGCACGACGGAAACTTCTGCGTCGACGGTCTTGTTCATCCCGACCGCACGCCCTCAAGCGGCGCTCTCGAGATGCAGGCGGTCTACCGTCCCCTCAGAGCGAAGCTCAACCGCGACGGAAGCTTTGTTTTCACGAACACCAACCGTTTCCGCAGCTCGGGCTATATCACAGTTGTCCGCTCTATGACGGTTGACGGCATTGAAAGCGACAAGAAAGAGCGCTTCTCGCTTGACATTGAGCCCTGCAAGAGCAAAAAAGTCACTTTCAAGGACACTATACCCGACGGATGCGACTGCCGCATGAACTTTGAATATCTCGACGGCGATAAATTCATCGCACGCGAGCAGGTCGTAATAAAGAAAACGAACAAGAAGGTTCCTCTGCCCGTAGGCAGCGTATTTAAATGCAGAGAGGGCAGAGATACCGTGAAGGTCTATTTCTACGGCGGGTCTGTGAAGTTCGACCTGAAAACCGGCGAAATAGCGTCATACAAGCTCGGCGAAAAAGAGCTCATAAACCAATCCCCTGTCGCGCATAAGGGCTTCATCCCGAACATTTTCCGTGCGATGCTCGACAACGACAGGGCTATCATCGAGCAGTGGAAGAAGGCAGGATATGACGACGTAACGGTTATTCCGCACTCAACCGACTTCTCATGTTCAAAGCGCACCGCGAAGTTCACGGTCGATTTCAATCTCCGCTCCAAAAAGGGCGTTGTTGCAAAGGTCGGCATTGAATACACTGTTGACGCCGCAGGCTGCATAAAGGTCGAGACGGTATTCAACGCGAAGGCTCAGAAGAAAGCCGCCGCCGCTCTGCCGCGCTTCGGACTCGTGCTCGAGATGCCGGAGAGCTTCGAGAACATAGAATATCTCGGCTACGGCCCCTACGAGAACATGAGCGATTTCCGAGAGCATACGACATTCGGCGTATACAACACCACGGTCGACGGCATGGACGAGTTTTACATCAAGCCGCAGGATTACGGCGTGCGCACGGGCGTTCGCAGACTCAGCATCACGGACGCGGACGGTGTCGGAATGATGATTTGCAACCCCGACAGGGATCTCAGCTTCACGGCGAGACACTTCACTCAGGCGCTCATGCAGCGCTCGATGCACTACGACGACCTCCACTCCGAGCACACGACGGTCATTGACATCGACGGCTTCCTCAGAGGCACCGGCACAGGCAGCTGCGGCCCGGACGTGCTCCCCAAATACGCGATAGACGGCCGCAAGGATCTCTCGTACAGCTTCGTTATCATCCCGATAAAGTAACAAACGAAGCGTTTATAAAGCATTGAATCCTACTCACAGTTTTTGTGGGTAGGATTTTTTAGTTGGGAGTCGGCGCGTAATTGATAGGGGTTGTGGGGGTAAAACCGCCGTCAGTCAAACATTTTTATATTTTAAATTAGCAGAATCATGCAGAGGGCGGATGATATCTGCCTACGGTGCATGCAGTGACTACAGCAGGCAAGCTAAGTTCGCCTCTACAAGGGGATTGCGGAAAGCTTTGCTTTGTAGGGGTCGTCGAGTCGCCGCACCCTACAAAGGGGACATCGAGAAACAAAACAGTCTATGCAAAAGGGTAAATCTGCGCAATGACCCCTCAGTCTCAGCTTCTCCGAGCCGGCTCCCCTACAGGGGGAGCCATAATCGGTCGGTTGTGTACTCTGCAACTCCCGATTTGCACATTTCTTTTTCAAGCTCTCAACACAACCGCATTGCTTCTGCGGGATATAAGAAAATCGGCTGTCGGGTTTTACTCGGCAGCCGATTGGTTTTATTTTTGCTTTTTACTTCTTCATCTGCTCGCGCAGGTGGTTTGAGAGCAGGGCGAGCGACGACGCCATGTTCTCATTCTGGACAAGTATACCGTCGGGCACAACAAGATGCACCGGAGCAAAGTTCCAAATGGCGCGGATGCCGCTGTTCACGAGCAGGTCGCATATCTCCTGCGCGCTCGACGCGGGAACGGTGATTATGCCTATATGTATGTTCACCTTGCGGCAGAAGCTCTCGAGCTGGGCTATCGGGAAAACCGTCTTGCCCTGGAACTCGGTGGGTTCTTCGCAAAGATCGAACGCCGCGATTATATTGAGGCCGTAGGCCTTGAAGCCGCTGTAATTGAGCAAAGCCTTGCCGAGGCTGCCTGCGCCGACTATAACGGCGTTGTCGATATCGTTATAGCCGAGAAAAGCCTCAAGCTCCGCGATAAGATCCTTGACGTTGTAGCCGACCTTCGGCTTGCCGGACGAGCTGACGCTCGCAAGATCCTTACGCACCTGGACATCATTGAGCTGGAGCGCTTCGGCGATGGTCGTGGCAGATATGTTTTTCGGAGCATCCTCGGGAAGTCCCTTGATATAGCTCAGATACATCGGAAGTCTCTGAAGGGTATGTTTTGAGATATTCTGAGTCATAAAAGTTCACCATCCTGAAAATTATACTTGTTCTGCAACCATTGTATCACATTTTATCAAATAGTTCAAGTGAACTTTGAAGGCAAAAAAATCGGGGGAGCCGCCCGAGAGCGACTCCCCTTCTTACCTGCCGTTTAAAGCAGGATTTTCAGTTTTCGTTCGCAGCCTTAGACTGTGAAAGCAAAGTCGGTGGTATCCCAGACCTGTCTGTCGTTAGCGATGTACTTCGCGGTTGCGGTGTACTCGCCTGCACGAAGCTTGGCATTGATTGTCCAGATCTCGCCGTCGCCGTCGGGGGCGATGGAGACATCGGCATGATCTCTGTCATAGGTTCTGGTGACGCCGGAAGCGTCAGCGATCTTGATCTTAGTGGCAGTGCCGTTGACGGTAACTTCGACGGAATCAGCAGAGACCTTAACCTCGGTAACGCTGACAGCCGATACGGGCTTCGCGTCGATAATTACATCAAACTCAGTGCCGGCAGTCCAAGATCTGCCATACTTCGCCTTAGCAATGTGTCTGCCTGCGGGAAGGTTAAGCTCGACAGTCCAAATCTCATAAGCGAGGTTGGTGCTGTTCGAATAGACCTCGATGCCCTCTGCGTCATAGGACTTGACGGTAACTCTGGGATCAAGTCTCGAAAGAGTTATCGTTCCGCCGTCTGCGCAGACAACCTGAATCTTATCAGCCTTACCGGAGACCTTGAAGGTGTACTCCTGCTTGCCGCCGTAATTCGGGGTGTTGTAGGTTACTTCAAGAACGCCGTCCGGAGTCGGCTCTTCGGGTTTAACGTCGAATCTGACAGAGAAGTTATGGCCGTTCTCTTCCCAATCCTTGCCGAACTTCGCGAAGGCAACATATCTGCCCTCGGGAATGTTGACATTGATGGTCCAGATTTCGCCGTCGTCAGTCTTCTCTATCTTCAGAATACCGAGAGCATTGGCATCGCTTGTCATGGAGGTGTTTCTGTCAAACGTGCGGGTATTGCCGAATGCATCGACTATTCTGATCTTCTGAGGCTCGCCCTTGACCTTGATTGCATACTGGTGCATGCCGCCGTAGTTCGGGGACTCAGGAGTGACGGAGATGATGGACGAATTGTTGGCAACAAGGATAGCGTTGAAGCTAACATTCTCGATGCCCATAGTTCCGACCTCGGGATCCCAACCGGTGAAGTTGTAACCGTCGACAATCGGATCTGCGGGAGCTGCGATCTGCTCGCCGACCTTCGCAGTAACGGTTGCATGAACTTCGCCGTTTACATAGAAGGTAGCGGTGTAGGTCATAAGCTCGAGAGCTGCGACTGCATCATTGATAGCCTGGGTGGCTGCGTCAACAACGCCCTGCTCGGAGTACTTCTTACCGGAGACATCCTCTGCGAGGACTGCTGCAAGAGCATCTCTGGTCTCGGCGGTGTACTTTCTGTCGTAGTTCTCTTCTGCCTGCTTAGCCTGAGCCGCTGCGACTGCCGCGTTGTAAGCGGTGTAGTCAGCATCGTTCTCGCTCCACTGGGAAACGAGGGTCAGGTTCTCTGCGGGCATGGTGGCGGGAACTTCGACGTTCCAGCCGGTGAAGGTGAAGCCCTCTCTGGGAGCCGGATCGGCTATCTCAAGAGCTGCGCCGAAGTAAACATCGGACTCTACGCCGTCAACAGTAAGCTTATACTGGTTACGGCTGTAGTAGATCTTAAGGGTAAGGCTGCCGTCCGCAAGGACTGTGCCGGAAAGGACGCTGTTATCAGCAACCGTGAAGCCGTTGCGGCCTTCGGGAATAAGAGATACCTCTTCGCCCGTGGTTGCGGGAACAGTCATACTTTCGGCAGCGCCGTACTCACCGTCAAGACCCATGACATAGGTCTCAACCGTGTAGGTGACTTCGCCTGCGGAGAACTGAGCCGTGAAGGTCAGCTCGTGTGCGGGCATGTTTGCGGGAATCTCATGATCCCAGCCGGTGAAGACATAGCCTTCCTTAGTCGGGTTCTCTGAGGGAACAGGAACCCGGTAGCTGACTAAGCCGCCCTTATCACCGTCGAACTCAACAAAGACAGAACCGTCATCGTAGAGGTAGGTGACCTTGTATCTCATGAGATCAAGACCGAGCACTGCATCTTCGATAGCCTTTTCGGCTGCATCGATTATATGCTGCTCGTCGTACTTCAGACCCTCGGGAACGACTATGGCAAGAGCCGCATCGAGAGCCGCTCTCGACTCTGCCGTATAGGTTGCCTCATACGGATATTCGGAATCGTTGACTATTCCTTCCGCGTGAGCTCTGGCCGCCTTGTACTCTGTGTAGTCGGCGTCGACCTTAACCCATGTCGAAACGACTGTTACGTCGTGTGCGGGCATGGTCTCGGGAAGCTCAGGATCCCAACCGGCAAAGATCTCATTCTCCTTTATGGGATCGGCAAACTCAAGAGATGCACCATAGTAAACCATGGACTCTACGCCGTCAACAGTAAGCTTGTACTGGTTACGGGCAAAGTAGACCTTCAGTACGAGACTTCCGTCTGCTGCGATTTCGCCGCTGACAACATTGTCTGCCGACTCGTCGAAGGTGAAGCCTTCGGCGGCAGTTGTGTCTGCATTGACCGTAGCGCCGGTTGTGCCGTAAAGGGTCTTAGTCTCAGCTGCGCCGTAGTTGCCGTTGACATCCATCGTGTAAACCTCGACGGTGTAGGCAATGCCGGTCGCCTCTTCGAACTCGGCGTTGAAGGAAACATTCTCTACGCCCATCTTGCCGACTTCCTTATCCCAGCCCTTGAAGATATAGCCTTCCTTGGCGGGATCTGCGGGAGCGACAATCTGCTCGCCGACCTTCGCGGTAACGGTTGCATGAACAGCGCCGTCAACATAGAAGGTAGCGGTGTAGGTCATAAGCTCAAGAGCTGCGACTGCATCGTTGATAGCCTTGGTGGCTGCGTCAACAACACCCTGCTCGGAGTACTTCTTGCCGGAGACATCGTTAGCAAGAGCTTCTGCAAGAGCAGCTCTGGTCTCGGCGGTGTACTTCTTGTCGTAGTTCTCTTCGCCCTGCTTCGCCTGAGCCGCTGCGACTGCCGCGTTGTAAGCGGTGTAGTCGGCATCGTTCTCGCTCCACTGGGAAACGAGGGTCAGGTTCTCTGCGGGCATGGTGGCGGGAACTTCGACGTTCCAGCCGGTGAAGGTGAAGCCCTCTCTGGCTGCCGGCTCGGCAATCTCGAGAGCTGCGCCGAAGTAAACATCGGACTCTACGCCGTCAACAGTAAGCTTATACTGGTTACGGCTGTAGTAAACCTTGAGAACAAGGCTGCTGTCAGCTGCGACTGTGCCGGAAAGGATGCTGTTCTCATTGTCAACCGTGAATCCCTCGCGGGCGTCAGGTGTGACAGAGACGGCTTCGCCTGTGGTTGCGGGAACAGTCTTAACCGTTGCCGCGCCGTAAGCGCCGTTGACATCCATTTCGTAAGTCTCGACCTTGTAGGAGACTGCGCCTGCGGTGAACTGAGCGTTGAAGGAAGCATCCTCAAGGCCCATAACACCAACCTCGGGATCCCAACCGGTGAAGACATAGCCTTCCTTGGCGGGCTCTTCGGGAAGAGCAATCTGCTCGCCGACCTTCGCCTGAACGGTTGCATGAACAGCGCCGTCAACATAGAAGGTAGCGGTGTAGGTCATAAGCTCGAGAGCTGCAACTGCATCGTTGATAGCCTTGGTGGCTGCATCAACAATACCCTGCTCGGAATAAAGCTTGCCGGAGACATCGTCTGCAAGGGCTGCTGCGAGAGCATCTCTGGTCTCGGCAGTGTATCTTGCTTCGTAGCCATCCTCGCCCTGCTTCGCCTGAGCCGCTGCGACTGCCGCGTTGTAAGCGGTGTAGTCAGCGCCGTCCTCTGTCCACTTAGCAACGACTGTTACATCGTGTGCGGGCATGGTCTCGGGAAGCTCAGGTTCCCAACCTGCGAAGGTGTAGTGCTCCTTGACGGGGTCTGCTACGGAAACAGCCGCGCCATAGTAGAAGGTATGCGCAACGCCTTCAGCGGTAAGGGTGTACTGGTTACGGCTGTAGAATACCTTGAGGACAAGGCTTCCGTCTGCCGCGATCTCGCCGGAAAGAACGCTCTTCTCATTGTCAACCGTGAAGCCCTCGCGGGTCTCGGGGACGAATGTTGCGGTAGAACCGGTGGTTCCGGTGAGAGTATCAGAGGTAGGCTCGCCGTAAACGCCGTCGGTGCCCATTACATAGGTATTGACGGTATAAGCGGTGTCACCTGCCGCTGTGAACACTGCCTCGAAGGTAGCGTCTGCGGTACCCATAACGCCGACGGAGGGTCTCCAACCTGCGAAGGTGTAGCCTTCCTTGGTGGGATTCTCGGGGGCGACGATCTGCTCGCCGACCTTAGTCGGAACCTTAGCATACTCTTCGCCGTCAACGTTGAATATCGCATTGTAGGTCATCAGCTCGAGAGCTGCGACTGCGTTATTGATAGCGGTTGTTGCCGCATCAACAACACCCTGCTCGGAATAAAGCTTGCCGGAGACATCCACTGCGAGAGCTTCCGCGAGAGCATTTCTGCTCGCCTCGGTGTATCTTGCTGCGTAGTCGGGCTCGGCCTGCTTTGCATGGGCTGCTGCGACTGCCGCGTTGTAAGCGGTGTAGTCAGCGCCGTTCTCGCTCCACTGGGAAACGAGAGTCAGATCCTCTGCAGGCATGGTGGCGGGAACCACGGGGCTCCAGCCGGCGAAGGTGTAGCCCTCTCTGGGAGCCGGATCGGCTATCTCGAGAGCTGCGCCGAAGTAAACATCGGACTCTGCGCCGTCAACAGTAAGCTTGTACTGGTTACGGCTGTAGTAGACCTTAAGGGTAAGGCTGCTGTCTGCTGCGACTGTGCCGGAAAGAACGCTGTTATCAGCAACCGTGAAGCCCTCGCGGGCGTCGGGAGTAAGAGTTACCTCTTCGCCCGTGGTTGCGGGAACGTTCTTTGTTTCGGCAGCGCCGTACTCGCCGTCAAGACCCATGACATAGGTCTCAACCTTGTAGGAGACTTCGCCTGCGGAGAACTTGGCGTTGAAGGAAACATCCTCAAGACCCATGACTCCGACTTCGGGATCCCAACCTGTGAAGACATAGCCTGTCTTGGTGGGATTTTCGGGCTTAGCGATCTGCTCGCCGACCTTCGCCTGAACAGTTGCATGAACAGCGCCGTCAACATAGAAGGTAGCGGTGTAGGTCATAAGCTCGAGACCTGCGACTGCGTCGTTGATAGCCTTGGTGGCTGCATCGACAACACCCTGCTCGGAGTACTTCTTGCCCGAGACGTCCTCTGCGAGAGCGTCGGCAAGAGCCTTTCTCGTGGCCTCGGTGTACTTCTTGTCGTAGTTCTCTTCGCCCTGCTTGGCCTGAGCCGCTGCAACTGCCGCATTGTAAGCGGTGTAGTCAGCATCGTTCTCGTTCCACTGGGAAACGAGGGTCAGGTTCTCTGCGGGCATGGTGGCGGGAATATCCATATTCCAGCCTGCGAAGGTGTAGCCCTCTCTGGCTGCCGGCTCGGCAACGTTAAGAGCTGCGCCGTAGTAAACGTCTGTCTCCACGCCGTCAACAGAAAGCTTGTACTGGTTACGGCTGTAGTAGACCTTAAGAACAAGGCTGCCGTCCGCAAGGACTGTGCCGGAAAGGACACTGTTGTCAGCAACCGTGAAGCCCTCGCGGGTCTCGGGGGTTACGGAAACAGTCTCGCCGGTAGTAGCAGACTTATCCTCGATAGCAGCGTCGCCATAGTTGCCGTTGACATCCATTTCGTATGTCTCGACCTTGTAGCCGACGGTGCCTGCCGAGAACTTAGCGTCAAATCTAACATCCTCGACACCCATGACTCCGACTTCGGGGTTCCAACCTGTAAAGGTGTAGCCTTCCTTGGTGGGAGCTTCGGGGGCGACGATCTGAGCGCCAACCTCTGTGGCGACGGTACGATAAAGCTCATTGTCGACATAGAACTCTGCGTTGTAGGTCATGAGTTTAAGACCCTCAACAGCGGCGTTTATCTTCGCTGTCTGAGCATCAACAACGCCCTGCTCGCTGAGCTTCTTGCCGGAGACATCCTCATTAAGTGCGGTGTCAAGGGCAGCTCTGGTGTCGGCAGTGTACTTCTTGTCGTAGTCGGCCTCTGCCTTCTTGGCGTTGGCGGCTGCAACAGCTATATTGTACTCGTCGTAGTTTGCGGGAAGCTCATCCCACTTAGCCGTAAGAACAACATTGTTCGCGGGCATGGTGGCGGGAACTTCCTCCTCCCAGCCGAGGAACGTATGTCCGGCCTTTTCGGGAGTGCGGGCAACAACAGTAGCTCCGTAATAATATGTATCGGGCGCGAGGTCCGTATTGGCATATGTTACGGTGTACTGGTTACGCGAATAGTAAATGCTAAGGACAAGAGAACCGTCAGCGGCGATAGTGCCGGTAAGGACGCTCTTCGCGGAATCGAGCGAGAAGCCCTCTGCGGGAGCTGCGTCGGCGGTTATGTCGGCGGTCGAACCGGTCTCGCCGGCACCCTGATAGGTGCTGTCGGGAGCTGACGGATAAGCGCCGGTGGTGTCCATATTATAAACATTTACAGTATACTTTGTATCCGTGTTGTTTGCGAACACTGCCTCGAAGGAGGCGTCGGCGTCAAACGTTGCGGGTACATTGCCCCAGCTGACAAAGTGCATTCCGACAGGTGCGTCGGGCGCTGCAATCGTGCTGGTATCAACGGGATCGCCCTGGTTGCCGGTAAGAACCGCATGGACTTCGCCGTTCACGGTGAAGGTGAAGGTAACGGTCGTTACTTCGGCTGCGATGAGGCGCTTCCAGTTGTAGATAAGGTTGTTCATAGCTTCTCTGACCTGCGTGCGCTTGGTCGTGGAGGCATTGAACGAAGTGGAAACATTCTGCGCGTAGGCAAATGCCTGCGAGTATGCTTCCCATCTCTCCGCGTCATACTTGGAAGCATCGGCGGGGTTGATGGTGCACATTGCTATAGCCGCGTCGAGATACGTCTTAACAGCGTCAAGCTTTATGAGTCTGGGACCCCAAAGCGCTATCTGCTGCTCTGCATAAGCAACATCGACGGAGGATATAGTGGGTGCTTTCCACGTAGCAATCGCGGTCTCCCACGCTGCATGAGCCTTCTGCCAATCTGCATACTTCTTATTATAAGTAGCAAGCTGGCACTCGTTGGCGCCCTCGCCGGGATGCTCGGGAGCAACCGGCTCCTCGGGAGCCTTGGTCGAGTTGTAGAGATTCATCGCGCGGTTTCTGGCTTCCTTCCAGCCGTTCCAGGAGACGGAATTAAAATCATCGTAACCGAAGAAGTTATATCCCTGATCCCAGTAGACGGAGCCTTCCGGATTGGGTGCGCCCTGGACTGCCTCAACGGCGGTCTTGAGCGAATCAACGGAAGCCGCAACCAGTTTTGCATCAAGAGCCTCGGCAGCTGCGGTCAATCTCGTGGAGATCGTCTGATAAGCTGCGATATAAGAGGCATTGTTGAAGTTGCCGAGGAGCTTGGGTCTGAGAGTGTAGTTGGCCGCCTGTATAAGAGCTGCCTGATACTCTGCCCACTCTGCGTCCGCATCCGCGCTGTAGTTAGCACGCTGACGCTGCTCGCCGGAATACTGGCTGTACTTCGCGGGAAGATCATAGTCGTTGTAGACAAAGACCGGAGTATCCCATTCCCAAGTGGTGTCATTACCGCTGCTTCCGCGGGTACGCTGACCAAACACAGAGAACTTAATGACATACTTGCCGTCCGGGACATCTGCTCTTGTAATGCCGGGCTTGGCCTTCCAAAGGTTCTCTCTCGAGGTCATGTCCTCGTTCTGCGTATCAACAACGAACATTTCGTCCGCGAAATACGCTCCGGAGCCGTTTTTAAAGGTCGAGGCATTCTGTCTAACTACAGAGTCTTTGCCGTTAAGGGTGTTCTTCTCTCTTCTGACTCTGACATATACCTTGCTGATGGCATCGATAGAATCGCTCGAGCCGATAAAGCCGGCGCGCGGATACATAAGATAATGCCTGTTATAGCTGGTTTTGTCCGAAGGCTTCTCATCCTTAGGATTGCTGTCGTCCTCGGTATCCGAGCAGAAGTAAGTATAGTACGAAGCGTAAAGCGGAGTAGTGCCTGTGAGCGATTCGCCGCTCTCGGTGAGGATAAAGTAGCCGACCGTGAGGACGACGGTGGTATCCGTTGCACCGGGCTTGGACACGGTGAGATCCTTAGCGAATCCGCCGTTGATTATATCGCCCTTGCTGACTCCGGAGACGCCGACATTGGTTCCGTTGCCCGCCATATTATAGGCAGTTGCCGAAACGCTGTCGATTCTATACTTATAGAGAGCGTCCTGAGTGAAGTTGCCGTTCTTGTCAGTGTAGCCTCTGTTTATACCCCTAGATCCGTTGTAGATCGTAACGGTGTAAGCGTCTTTTGCTCTGGTCGGACCGGTAAACCTCATCTGGCCGAACTTGGATTTATCCGCCAGACCCATTACCTGGGACACGATATTGACGATAGGCGGAACGAGTTTGCCCTTGTTGTTGTTAAGAGAGCTGATAAGGTTCTCAACGATGTTGGCAAGCTCTTTGTTCTTCACTATGGCGTCGAGCGAGTCATAGTACTTCGTCGTAATCGTTCCGGGGATAATCGCGTTGAGGATGTCTGTGACAAGTCTTACGATGCTCTTCTTGACAGTCTGCTTGGCAAATGCGCCGTTCTGATTTCTCTCGAAGAGGTCGGTAAGGCAGGTCAGATCCTGGTTCATAATCAGTCCGTTAAGGACAGAATAAACGACATCCTTTAAGATGGTCTCACTGCCGCTGTCAGCAAATTTTGCGGGAAGAAGTGTTTTGTCTAACAGCTTGAAGATGATATCATCGAGTGCTTTCCATCCGTTAGAGGTATCAACCGTCGTGTCGGGAAGGAGACCTGTGTAGAACTGCGGGTCAGCTTTAAGCCACTGAACGGCAGTAGTCAACATACTCTCGAATCCGGAACCGTAATTGAGCGCCTCTTGGAGGCTGCCCGCATTAAGGTCGATACCGGGGTTGACGTTGTAAGCAACATAATCCGCAAGCATATCAAGAATACCGTCAATAGTCTTGGGATAATTGCTGTAATCTCTTTCGGGAAGGAACTGAGCCATGAGCTGCTTAACGGCCTCCCATGTAACTCCGACAACAGTCGTAACATCCTCGGGGATGTACATATAGCCGACTGATGCGTTAATGACCGAGCGAGCAATGTAAGCAATAAGCTCCTCCTTGCTCATAGCATCGATCTCTTCCGGTGTTGCGATATGCTTCTGCCAATCCGGGAAGAAGTAACCGCCGGTCTTCTTGAGAACAAATCTCGCAACCGAGACTACGTTGTCGGTGAGCTTGGAGTTGTCTCCGTCTACCCAGCCGGTGTAGCCCTTCAGAAGTCCGTTGACAATCTGTCCTGCGATGTTATTAAGTTCGCCGACCAAAGTGCTGCCCGCGGGGACAGTATAAGTCGGAACCTGATAACCGGTGTTGAACAGATCGGCAAGAGTGCCCGTCTCATCGCAGCGAATCTGCATCTCGAGCCACGGAATAACCTGCTCGTTGAGCATCGGGACAGCCATATCATTATAAGCCGCCTGAAGCAGATCCTCAATGAAGTCATAGGTTGACTTTGTCGAATTGAGGTTAACGAGATTCCTGACGCTTTCGGGAATTATCGGTACGCCTGCGAGAGCATTCTGAATGATGGTCTGAAGCATCGTATCGACAGTCGTGTTGCTGTTGTATGCCGTATTCGGATACGCAAGACCCCAGAGAAGCTCTCTGAGCATGACTTCGATATTCAGATCGACCTTGACGAACGAGTTGGCAACACCAAGGCTGACGCCGCCGTCTCGTCTCTGCTTACCGATACCGCCGATAACAACCTTCTTGATGATCGGGTTGTTGTCCGCAAGGAACTGGAAGAGCGAGTTGATAACCGCTACATCGGTTCCGTTGCTTCGACGTGCGTCCTTTATTGCGGAAACCTTGACACTGTTCAGGTCGCCGGCAAGCCAAAGAATGGCTCCGTTGCTGTTGATGAGCTTATAGACACTGCCGAGAGCATTGTCTATAGACGTCGCATCAAGCTTACCGAGAATCGAAAGATCCATCGTGATGTTCGCTTTGGCGAGCGCCTCATCGGCATAGTCAAGCAACATAGACGCATACTGCTCTGTGGTCAGAACCGCAGAATCGGTAAAGTCGTACTTTGTCAGCTTGCCATCCTTGTAAGAATCGTACTTGTACGCGCTCGCCGCGGCGGTTGCCGAGGACAAGATGAGCAGCGAAGCAAGGATGACTGCCAACAAGCGTTTCATTTTCTTCAAAAATTACACCTCCATTTAAAAATTTCACCATATATTGAGCATCCCGTCTCCCGCAAATTGACGGAACACATTGGCGACAGAATAATTGCTCTGCTCGGGCAATGCAAAGCAAGAGGGTATAACTATCCCCTCATGTAAAGAATACCCCTTTGCTTTGCGGCTTGTCAAGAAGTTTAAATATTTTTAATTATTTTTGTGCGTTATGCACAAAAGAAAAGCGGAAAATTATAGGTAAAAACCGATACACTTTTATCGAAAGTGTCGAAAAACGTTATTTTCATTACATTTTCCGATTAAAAATGCCGCGTTATTTGTTCACAAGAACAATAGTTCGATTTTTTGTGGGTAATGTTGCACAAAAATTCATTATGTTTTAGAAAAATAAGGCTGATTTTTCGATTAAATGGCTTTAAAAGAAATATAAAAGGCTCTATATGCCGCTGTTGAATCAAAAATATGATTTTACGGGTATGTTTCTTTTATATATCCGCTATGCGAAAGGCGTATATATATAATGTATGGTAACATGGTGCCGCGGCAGTGATTTATTGAGTTGAGGCGGGGATTTTTAAATGGTCGAACTCACCATATCCCTACAATATAGATATATCAAGTTAATCATTTTGAGCGGAAATGCGCTCTCACGAAGATGCACTCTTACAAAGGAAAAGGCAACGACTTGATAAACCCCGATGAACAAGCCACCAACAGCCGCGCCGCAGTGGAACAAGCTGACTGAGGACGCGGGCAACGTCGCCGAAGCGCCGCCGGTGGCGGATAAAGCGAGGCGATGTTGGCGAAAAACAAGGAGCATAGCGCCCGCTCCAAGGGCGATAGGCGACTATGTTTTGAGAGGGCTGAACGGCGTACTTTGTACGCCGCACGAGCCCGCACTCGTTCAAGCTCCAGCGCGTTTGCGGGCGAATGTGCCGAGCTGCTTAATGAGAAGAGCAAGCTATGTACTGCGGCGCGGCGTTCGCGGGGTCTCGGGGCAAAGCCCTGAGTTTGCTTTTCTTTTGCAGGCGTTTTCTTTTTCAAATAAAAAGAAAATGCCGAAACGCTGTAAAAGATAAAACATTTAGCAAAGGTAGGTAGCGAAGGTAGCGGGTAAAAATTTTATAGTCTAACATCGTGCCGTCTACGGCGTCAGCGGTGCGTCGAGTCGCCGCACCCTACAAGGACGCTAAGAAACAAAGCAGTCTATGCAAAGGGGTAAATCCGTGCAATAACCCCTCAGTCTCGGCTTCACCGATATTAATTTTGCGAAAATTCGGATGACAAGGTGCGGGCTGATACAAAAAATCAGCCGTAAAGTTATTGTACTTTACGGCTGAAAACTGCACTTTTTTCACTTTTTCCCGCGGCATGCGGCGATTATGCTCAGCGCCGAGCACGCGGCCGCCGCTATCGCCGCCGCGGCAACGAGCTTTTTGACTGCATCGAGCCGATGCATCGAGGTCAGAGCGAAGCTCAAAAATTTAAGGCTGTTTGAAACGCACTGCACAGTATCCATTGCTATCCCCTTTCAGTTTGTCAGCAGGACGGCATGGGCTATCGACGGCACGGTTTCGCCCTGCAGAGGCGAGACGGCCGAGAGCAGTGCGCCCGTGCCGACAAAGAGCACTCTTCCGAGCCTGCCCGCGCGCAGCTCGTCAACTATATGCGAGCAGACCACCGCCGCGCTGCATCCGCAGCCCGAACCGCCGGAGTTCACATCCTGCTCGCCGAGCCGATATAGCATAAGTCCGCAGTCCTTGTGGCGGGTCGTGATATCGATATGCTCCTGCTTCAGCATGAGCTCGCGCAGGAGCGTTGAGCCGACATAGCCGAGGTCGCCCGTGAGAATCAGGTCAAAATCCTCCGGCTGCGTTTTTGTGTCCCGCAGAAAGGCTGCTATCGTCGAGCACGCCGCGGGCGCCATCGCCGCGCCCATGTTGTTCGCGTCCTTCACTCCGTAGTCGGTTATCCTGCCGAAGGCGGCGGCCTCGATATGCGGCGATGCGGCTTCGCCTATCACGGCGCAGCCAGCCGCCGTCGCCGTCCACTGGGCTGTCGGCGGGCGCTGACCTCCGTATTCGAGCGGCGTGCGAAACTGCTTCTCCGCCGAGCAGAAATGCGACGAGGTCGCGGCGGCGGCGATCCGCGCCGCACCCGAATCCACGCTCAGCGCCGCCAGAGCCAGCGACAGCGCCATGGTCGAGCATGCGCCGTAAAGCCCGACAAACGGTATGCCGAGGTCGCGCGCGCAGAACGCCGAGCCGCTGCATTGGCTGAGCAGATCCCCCGCCATGAGCAAATCGATATCGGCGGCTGTCATGCCCGATTTTTCAATCGCCTTTATCACCGCGCGCTGCTGCAATGCACTCTCCGCCTGCTCCCAAGTCTCCTTGCCCAACGTGCCGTCGGCTATGACCTCGTCGAAGCACCCGCCCAGAGGGCCGTCCCCCTCCTTGCTGCCGACTATTGCGGCGGATGCGATTATACCCGGACGGCTTTTGAATTTCAGCGTATACTCCCCTATTCTCTCCGTCATCCGCTCACCCCGCAATTTTCTGCGCGATATAATATATCACGCCGTAGACTGCCGCCGCCGCGCTGCCGTAGACTATAACCGGGCCCGCAACCTTGAACATATTAGCGCCCGTGCCCAAAATTCTGCCCTCGCTGCGAAACTCCATGGCGGGCGAAACGACCGCGTTTGCAAAGCCCGTTATCGGCACGAGCGTTCCCGCGCCCGCGTGACGGGCTATTTTATCGAACACGCCCAGAGCCGTCAGCGCGGCGGCAATGACAACGAGCGTGCACGGCACCAGGCTCGACACGGTTTTTTCGTCTGCGCCGAGAGACTCATAGAGCATGGAAAAGCCCTCGCCTATCGCGCAGATGAGCCCGCCTATAAAAAACGCCTTCAGAAGATTCATCAGCTTCGGACTCGGCGGCGAGGCGCGCTTCGTCATTTTTTCATATTCCTTTCCGGACAGCGACATCATCTCATCTCCTCGCGTCTATTTTCTGCAAGCGCGAAAGAAATATACCGCCGCTAAAATAATTTACAAATGTTGACTTGACTTAATGAGTAATATTGCGATAAAATTATAAAAAACACTTGAGGAGCTTTGCTATGCCGCATCTTATCGAAGTCAAGGACGCATATAAAATATACAATCCCGGCGAAAACGAGGTTCACGCGCTCGACGGAGTCTCCCTGACCGTTGACCGCGGGGAATTTCTGATGATAGTCGGTCACTCCGGCTCGGGCAAATCGACGCTGATGAATATGCTCGGTCTGCTCGATATCTGCACGAGCGGCGAATATCTCATCGACGGCAAGAATGTTTCAAACCTGACGGACGATGAGCTCTCGGAGATACGCAACAAGGAAATCGGCTTTATCTTCCAGGGCTTCAACCTCATTCCGAGCCTCACGGCAAAAGGCAACGTCGAGCTTCCGCTGATTTACAGGGGCGTCAAAAAGGAGGAGCGCGAAAAGCTCTCCATTGACGCGCTGCGCAGAGTCGGACTCGAAAAGCGAATGAACCACCTGCCCTCGCAGATGTCCGGCGGTCAGCAGCAGCGAGTTGCGATAGCCCGCGCGGTGGCCGCGCGTCCGCCGATAATCCTCGCAGACGAGCCGACCGGAAACCTCGACTCGCACTCCGGCAAGGAGGTCATGAAAATACTCCACGAGCTCAACGACGAGGGGCGCACGATAATCTTAATCACCCACGACAACGAAATCGCCGAAGAGGGCACGCGCGTTGTCAGGATATCGGACGGAAAGATAATCGAGGATCGCCCGAGCAACAGAGCATAAGCATTGGGGCATTGCCCTGCCCGTAAAGCAGCAGATCCTACCCACGTTTTTGTTGGGTAGGATTTGTTTTTTATATTGTGCGTTATTCGTCCGACAAATAGGGATGTGACGAGCAGCTGCAAGAGGTAAACCGCAGGAGCAAACTTTGTTCCCCCGCAAAATACAACGACTAACATATATTGAATCGCGTATGAGCGAATATTATCCGTCCGCGGTTTATATGGTAATTTACGGCTTTCCTAAATTCGCAGAACACAAAAAAAACGGATGAGGACATTTGCCAAAAGGTAAAGCAAGCGACTTTATAAAACCCGATGAACAAGTTTCCAATAGCCGCGCGCAGTGGAACAAGCTAATTGAGGACGCGAGGGAACGGCGTACTTTGTACGCTGCACGAGCCCGTACTGTTTGAGCGAAGCGAGTTTACGGGCGAATGTGCCGAGCTACCTACTGAGAAGCACAAGCTTTGTACTGCGGCGCGACGTTCGCGGGGGTA
>UMHA01060742.1_pt1 | contig 22199 bp, 20 predicted proteins | sample 1965401 | NCBI WGS metagenome assembly UMHA01 (sample SAMEA4836085, study PRJEB28245) | human gut metagenome | biome: gut microbiome; material: fecal sample | place: Denmark | collected 2008 | reverse complement strand
GCGCGCAGCTGCTGATCGTCAAGGCCGGCAACGCCGACACCTATTCCACCAAGGAATCCCTTGTCGGTCTCAAGGTCGGCGCTCAGAAGGGCACCATTCAGTCCCAGCTGATTCAGTCCGCTCTGCCCGAGAGCGAGCTGTTCGAGCTTGAGAAGTACCCTGCCCTCGCCCTCGAGGTTCAGAACGGCAACATCGCGGGTCTGGTCGTCGATCAGGCAGTCGGCGAGGCGCTCGTCGCCTCCAGCAACGGCGCGCTTGAAGTCTCCAACTTCACTTTTACCGCCGAGGAAGCCTCCTTCGGTAAATCCGTCGTCATCGCCAAGGGCAACGAGGATCTGGTCGCGGTCGTGAACGAGGTCATCAACAAGGTCACTGCCGACGGCAGCTATCAGAAGGCCTACGACGAAGCCGTTGAGCTGGCTGCCAGCCTCGGCCTGTAAGCAGAGAAAAACATAAAAAGCAACCTACGGGCTTCGCCGTTTCGGCGGCGAAGCCCGCTGTGTACTGAGGAGGAGTCCCCATGGAATTTATTCAGACGATCGGCAAGCTCATCGTCCGTTACCACAGCTTTTTTGAGGAAGGCATTGTCAATACGCTCATCATCGCCGCATTCACCGTGTTTTTCGGCACGATCTTCGGCACGCTCATGTCCAGTATGCGCATGAGCAAAATTCTGCCGCTCAAGTGGCTGGCGGTCGCTTACATCGAGTTCATCCGCGGGACGCCCCTGATGGTGCAGCTCATGTTTATTTTCTACGGACTTCCCATGGTCGGCTTCACGCTGCCGGACATTTCGTGGATCCCGAACTTTTCGCGTTTTTCCGCCGGCATTATCGCCATGAGCATCAACAGCTGCGCCTACGTCGCCGAGATCATTCGTTCCGGCGTGCAGGCCGTGGACGTCGGGCAGATGGAGGCCGCGCGCAGCGTCGGCTTCAGCCACGGCCAGGCTATGCGCCTCGTCGTGCTGCCGCAGGCGATCAAGAACATTCTCCCCGCGCTTGGCAACGAGTTCGTCACGGTCATCAAGGAGTCGTCCATCGTTTCGGTCATCGGTCTTGCCGACCTGATGTTCCGCACGAACGACGTCATCGCTCTGACCTTCAAGAGCCTTGCGTGCCTTGCCATCGCGGCGCTGTGCTACTTTGCGATGACCTTCACTGGCGGCCGCCTCATCGCTCTGGCAGAAAGGAAGATGAATCATGGCAAATGAGAAGATCCTTCAGGTCGTTGACCTGTGCAAGAGCTTCCATAAGCTCGACGTGCTCAAGCACATCAGCGTTGATTTTGAAAAGAACGAGGTCGTGTCCATCATCGGTCCCTCGGGCGGCGGCAAGAGCACCTTTCTGCGCTGCCTGAACCTGCTGGAGACGCCGACCTCGGGCCAGATCCTCTTCGACGGCGTGGACATCTGCGCCAAGGGGCAGAGCAAGCACATCGACCAGCACCGTCAGAAGATGGGCATGGTGTTCCAGCAGTTCAACCTCTTCAACAACATGAACGTGATGCACAACCTGACCGCCGCGCCCACACGCATCAAGGGCATGGACAAGGAGCAGGCTGAGGCCAAGGCGCTCCAGCTGCTCGGCCGCGTGGGCCTTGCCGACCGCGCCGACGCCTATCCCAGCCAGCTCTCCGGCGGTCAGAAGCAGCGTATCGCCATCGTGCGCTCGCTGATGATGGACCCCGAGGTCATGCTCTTCGACGAGCCGACCAGCGCCCTCGACCCCGAGATGATCGGCGAGGTGCTCGACGTGATGAAGGACCTCGCCGAGAGCGGCATGACGATGATCGTCGTGACGCACGAGATGCGCTTCGCACGCGAGGTCAGCAGCCGCACCATCTTCCTCGACGGCGGTCACATCGAGGAGGATAAGCCCTCGCACGAGCTGTTTGCTCACCCCGAGAGCCCGCGCCTCGTGAGCTTCCTCGATAAGGTCCTCTGAGCCCCAATACGGAAAACAGAGCCGCAGCCGCGGCTCTGTTTTTTCATTTTTTACGCGATCTTGCCCTTGCTTTGCAAGCGGATGCGGTCGGCGATCATGGCGATGAACTCCGAATTGGTGGGCTTGCCCTTGGTGTTCGACACCGTGTAGCCGAAGTAGCGCTGGAGCGTTTCCAAATCGCCGCGGTCCCACGCAGTCTCGATGGCGTGGCGCACGGCGCGCTCCACGCGTGAGGGTGTGGTGTTGTAGCGGCGCGCGACCTCGGGATAGAGCACCTTGGTCACGGCGTTGATGACGTCCATATCCTGCACGGCGAGGATGATCGCCTCGCGAACGTACTGATAGCCCTTGATGTGCGCTGGCACGCCGACCTCGTGGATGATGGAGGTCACAAGGCGTTCCAGCGCGACGGGGCTTTCCTCCTCCGTCTCCCCGTTCCGGACGGCCTGACGCATCCGCTCGAGCAGCGAGCCGGCCTCGCAGGGCTTTGCCATGAAGTAGGCCGCGCCCTGCTCCATTGCCTGCATCACCATCTGCTCGCGGTAGAAGGCGGAAACCAGGATCGTCTTCGGCCGTGCCGGCAGCTTTGCCATCCGGTCGAGCAGCGCGAAGCCGTCCAGCTCCGGCAGGATCACGTCTGTAATTACAAGCTGCGGACGTTCCCGTTCGATCATCTTCCATGCCTCCGCGCCGTCCCCGGCGCTCCCCACCACGTCAAATTCACCCGTATTTTCTATCGTCTGCTGCAGCATCGTGCGGAAATTTTCGTTGGCATCCGCCAATACGACCTTGATCCTGTTCTCCATTTGCCTGTTCCTTTTCCTTCCTCCTCAATACTTTGGCTTCGACAACCGCATTCCGACGCGAATCGGATGTTTCGTTTTGCCTTGGCTATAAACTATCACATTTGGACAATGTTTTCAAGTAGATTTTTGTCGTTTAGCACAAATTTTATACGACATCGTTCGAGCTTTTTGGACTCTTAGCACAAACTTAACGGCAGGATAACATCTCCTGCCGTTAAGTCCTCCGTCAGGCGCTCGCCGCGCTTTGCGCCGTCATGCCGGAGGCGGAAAGCATATTTTCCGCGAGAATGCCATAACCTCTCTGCGGGTCGTCCAGCAGGACGTGCGTCACCGCGCCGACGAGCTTCCCATCCTGCACGATCGGGCTGCCGCTCATGCCCTGCACGATGCCGCCCGTGAGCGCGATGAGCGCCGGGTCAGTCACCCGCAGGAGCAGATTGCGCGTGGGTGCGGAGCCGCCGTAGAGCTTTTCGATCTCGATCTCATAGGCGCACACCTCGTCGCCCCTGCAGTTTGCCAGAATGACCGCCTTGCCGGTGCGGACCTCCGTGCGCCGCGCGACGGGGATCGCCTCCCCGACGGCCTCCGGCCGGTTCTCCTGCGGCAAAACGCCGAATATGCCGCACTCCGTGTTCGCGTAAAGCAAGCCGAGGTCGCGCGTCAGATCAAAGTCGCCGCGCAGCTCGCCCGGCGAGCCGCTCGCGCCGCGCTTGACCGCCTTGACACTCGCCGCCATCACGCTGCCGCGCGAGAGCGGCATGAGCTTGCCGGTGTCCACGTCTGTGATGCCGTGGCCGAGCGCCGCGAATGCGCCCGTCTGCGGGTCATAGAAGGTCACCGTGCCGATGCCCGCCATGCTGTCGCGGATCCACGCGCCGAGGCGGCACACGCCGTCCTGCCCTTTTTTCGGACAGACGGCGAGCTTCACGAGCCGACCGCCGCGGCGCACGCCAAAGGCTGCCTCCCGCTCTCCGTTCTCCGCAAGAAGCGACTGCAAATGCTCCGTCGAGCCGATGGTGACGTCGTTCATCGTCAAGATCAGATCGCCGGCCTTCATGCCGCCCTTCTTCGCGGGAGAGATGGCGCCCTCGTTCTCCGAAAGCCCCACGACCAGCACACCCTCGGCAAAGAGCTTCACGCCGATCGCCTTGCCGACCGGCACGAGCAGCTGCGTCTCTCCGCCCGGGTCCGGCGCACTCACGGCTCCCGCCGGCACGAGCAGGGCGGAGAGTGCAAAGACCAATGCCGCGCAGGCGGCAGCGCCATGCCGCCTGCTCCGTTTCCGTCGCCTTTCATCCATCCCATCACCTCTCCTGTTCAAAAGGAAATCGTTTCCTTTTGAAATTTTTTTGCCGCGTTTTTGCTTGCGGCCCCGTTACTTTTTGCAAAAGCGCAAAAAATAGCCCGCACAAAATCTGTCGGCATTGGCATGGAAATGACTTGCTTTCGCGGCAGGGAGACAAAAAAAGAAAACCGCAGGTCAAAACCTGCGGTTTTCGGAAAAATTCGGAAAATCAACGCTCACGATTGAAAATCTTGAAAATGTCGGCAAAGGGATCGTCTTCCTCCTCAGTCTTCTTCTCCGCCTCGGCAGCCGCCTTGTCCTCTTCATAATTGATGGGCTCGATGCCAGGCTTCGCCTCCGCCGCCTTCTTTTCCTCGGCGGGCGCGGCAGCCGCGGCGCTCTTACCGTCGGCAAAGCCGGTGGCAATGACCGTGACGCGGATCTCGTCATCCATCGACTCGTCGAAGGTCGCGCCGAAGATGGTCAGCGCGTCGGGATGCACCGCGTCCTGCACCAGCGACGCGGCCTGCTCGACCTCCTCAAGGCCGATATCCATGGAGCCGGTAACGTTGATGAGCACGCCGCGCGCACCGTGGATGGAGGTCTCAAGCAGCGGGCTGGAGATGGCCATGCGGGCGGCCTCCTCGGCCTTGCCCTTGCCCGCCGCGCGGCCCACGCCCATGTGCGCCATGCCGGCGTTCTTCATGATGGCGGTGACGTCGGCAAAGTCGAGGTTGATGAAGCCGGTGTCGCGGATGAGGTCGGAAATGGACTGCACCGCCTGACGCAGCACATCGTCCGCGATCTCAAAGGCGTTGGCGAAGGTGATCTTCTGATCGGTCGCATGCTTGAGGCGCTCGTTGGGGATAATGACGAGGGAATCGACCTTGCCTTGCAGCTCCTCGATGCCCTTTTCGGCCTGCTGCATCCGGCGGCGGCCCTCAAAGCCGAACGGCTTGGTGACGACGCCGACGGTCAGGATGCCCTGCTCGCGGGCGATCTCGGCCACGATGGGCGCGCCGCCCGTGCCAGTGCCGCCGCCCATGCCGGCGGTGATGAACACCATGTCGGTATCCTCCAGCGCCTTAGAGATCTGGGCGCGGCTCTCCTCCGCACTCTTGCGGCCCACCTCGGGATCGCTGCCCGCGCCCTGGCCGTGGGTCAGCTTCTCGCCGATCTGGATCTTATAGGTAGCGCTGGAAACGTTGAGCGCCTGCTTATCGGTATTGACCGCGACGAAATCCACGCCGCGGGTCCCGGAGCGCACCATGCGGTTGACCACGTTATTGCCGCCGCCGCCGACGCCGATGACCTTGATCCTGACGACGTTTTCAACGCCGGTATCCAATCCGAATGCCATATCGGTTCCTCCTACTATCTCTTGTAGAATGCGGGCGGATCATGTCGGTGCCGCCACAACATCAAGTGTATTCTGAAACAAGTCTATTGTATAACGCTTTTTTCTCGCGGTCAATAGCCGCGCGCGATTTCCCGAAAACTTTTTTACGCGCCCGGCGCGGACGGGATAAAGCGCATCTCGCCCTTGGACTTGAGCAGCATATAGTTGATCTCGCCCGTCTCGTTCGACTCCAGACCGTTTACCAGATCCTGCACGCTGCGGAAAATATAGTCGAGGTCGGAGTCCCACGGGAGGCGCACGGTGAAGCGGCCCAGATAGGTAAAGGTGATCGCCTCGGCATCAGACAGGTCGACGCTCCCGATGCCCGCGAGCATACCGTAACCGCCCGCCGTCCGCACGAGGGTGAGCAGTGTCTCCGTCGTCAGCGTTTTCTCCTCACCGAGCGAGAGCTGCGCGCTCAGCGCGGGCGACTCCGGCTCGACGCCCGTGATGCCCGGGCAGCCGGACGGCAGCGTGTCGGTCCGCTCAAGGAGCTTTCCGTTTTCGCTGATGAGCCAATAACCCTCCGGCGTGACGACGCCCGCCGCCGCCACGCACTCCCGCACCGTGATAACGATGGTGTCGGGCAGAGCGCGGTTGATCGTCGCCTCCTCCACATAGGGCAGCTTTTCAAAAATGGCCTGCGCGGCGCTGTACTTGTTGAGCAGGAAGAGGTTATCCTCGATCTCGATGCCCGAGGCCGCGACGACCTCCTCGCTCGTGTAGCGCGCGTTTCCGCTCACCGTGATGCTCTGCACCTTGAAAAAAACGGTCAGCGCCGCGACGACCGCGCCGGCGATGAGCAGGATGCACAGGAGCTTCATCAGGAAAGAAAATCTTCCCCGCCGGCGTCTGCGATTCGTGCTGCGATTTCGTGCCATAGCTTTTGTATCCTTTTCGTTTCTATGTAGTCTCCCGGCGGATCTGTGCGCCGAGCGCGGCCAGGTCGCGCTCGATAGCGTCGTATCCGCGATCGATGTGCGTGAGCTCCGTCACGCGGGTCGTGCCCTCGGCGGAAAGCCCCGCGATCACCAGCGCCGCGCCGCCGCGCAGGTCGGTGCATTTGACCGCCGCGCCGTGCAGCGTCCTCACGCCGTTCACCACCGCCACGCGCCCCACGACGCGGATCTCCGCGCCCATGCGTGAGAGCTCGTCAACGTGTCGGTAGCGGTTTTCAAAAATGTTTTCAACAAAGACCGTGCAGCCCTCGCTCCTGAGCAGCGCCGCCATCAGCACGGGCTGGGCGTCGGTCGGAAAACCCGGGTAAGGCGCAGTACGCACGGGGCGCACGGAGCGCAGCGCTCCGGTCGAGCGCAGGGAAACGGCGTCCGCCTCGCTCCTCACCTCGCAGCCGCTCTCGGCGAGCGAGAGCGCCACGGTGGACACCGCGCGGTAGTCCACGCCGGTGAGCCGGACCTCACCGCCCGCCGCCGCCGCGGCGCAGAGGTAGGTCGCGCAGACGATGCGGTCCCCGATGACGCGGTGCGTGCAGCCGTGCAGCACCGCGCCGCCCTCGACCGTGATGATGGAGCCGCCCGCGCCGTTCACCCGTGCGCCCATGCTCCGCAGCAGCGCCTGAAGATCGACGATCTCCGGCTCGCGGGCCGCATTGTAGATGACGCTTGTGCCCTCCGCGCCGCAGGCGGCGAGAATGGCGTTCTCCGTCGCGCCGACGCTCGGAATGGCGAGGGTGATGTCCGTGCCGCGAAGGCATTTCGCCTTGCAGCGCAGCTCGCCGTAGCGCTCGGTAATCTCCGCGCCCAGCTCGCGCAGGGCGGCCAGATGCAGGTCAATGGGCCGCGGACCGAGCTCGCAGCCGCCGGGGTAGGACAAGACCGCTTCTCCCTGCCGCGCGAGGATCGCGCCCAGAAAAATGATGGACGAGCGCATTTCGCGCATCAGCTCGTCAGGAATGTCGCAGCGCGCCATCGGCGCAGTGTCCACCTCCAGCGCTGTGCCGTCGCGCCGCACGCGGCAGCCGAGGTGGCGCAGAATGGCGACGGACGCGTCCACGTCGCGCAGACGCGGACAGTTCTCGATGCGGCAGACGTCCCGCGCGAGGATCGTCGCCGCCAGCACGGGCAGGACGCTGTTCTTGCTGCCCTGTATCGTCAGTTCTCCGTGAAGCGGCGCGCCGCCCTCGATGCTCAGATAGCTCATGTGCCGTTCCTCCCTTTCCCGATGGGTCAACAAACTAAGCCATAGTATGCGCCCACGGTGCGCCGTGGTTCCGGCGCGGGAGGAAAAGGGGGTGTACTTTCGCGGTGTTTTATGGTAAAATTCCGAAAAAATCCAAAAGCGAGGTCATATCATGAAGGGAAAAACGATCTGCAAAACGCTTGGGCTCGTACTGCTCGCGCTGCTCATTCTCGTCGTGCTGTACGTCGTCTATGTGTTCGCGAGCTACCACCGCGTCGGCGACCAGAGTCTCAGCGTAATGCATTGCAGCAGCAGGGACGCAGTCCCCATGGAGGACGCGGTCGAGACCGGCGCCGTCTACCGCGTTTCGTCCGCGAACGCGGGCTTCGGCGCCTACAGCGCCGACTACAGCTTCTTTATGGACGGCGGCAGGGAGAGCCGCGCCCGCAGCCGGCAGGCGGTCGACGAAAATATGCGCGGCATCGTCGCGTTCGTCAAAGGCCTTTCGCCCGACTTTGCCCTCTTTCAGGAGGTCGATACCGACGGCACGCGCAGCTGGCACATCGACGAGACCGCCTATCTGAGCGACGCCATGACGGGATGCGAATTTGACGAGGTGTTCGCGCAGAACTACGACAGCCCCTATCTTTTCTACCCGCTCATTCAACCCCACGGAGCGAATCAGTCCGGCATCGTGACGCTTTCGCGCCACCCCATCGCTTCCGCTGCGCGGCGGGAGCTGCCGGTGGAGAGCGGCTTTATGAAGCTCCTTGACCTTGACCGCTGCTATTCGGTCAGCCACATCCCGACGGCGAGCGGCAAGGAGCTTGTCCTCTATAATCTCCACCTCTCTGCCTACACCTCGGACGGCGCCATCGCCACCGAGCAGCTTGAGCTGCTGTGCGCGGATATGCTTGCGGAATACGAGGCGGGCAATTACTGCGTCGCGGGCGGCGACTTCAACAAGGACCTGCTCGGCAATTCGCCGGAGATCTTCGGTGTGGCCGCCGGGGAAAACGACACCTGGGCGCAGCCCATCCCGGAGGGAACGATCCCCGCGGGGCTGACGCTCGTCGCGCCCTTTGACGAGACCGCGCCCACCGCCTCCTGCCGCACGGCGTCCGAGCCGTACAGCATTGAGACGACCTTCCGCCTGACGGTGGACGGCTTCCTCGTGAGCGATAACGTGGAGGTCGTGGACAGCGCCGTGCTGGACGCCGGCTTCCTCTACTCCGACCACAATCCCGTGTGGATGGATTTTACGCTCAAATGAATATGCTCTGAGCCTGCGGCTTGCGCCGCAGGCTTTTATTTTACAAGCGCCATGACGGTCTCATAGATGCGCTCGGTCGCGTCGCGCACGCCGAGTCGGAGCGAAGCCTCGTGCATCGCCGCGAGCCGCGTTTCGTCGCGCAGCAGCGCGGCGGCCTCCGTAAACAGGCGCTTGCCGTCCAAACCCTCCTCGGGCAGGACAAGCGCCGCGCCGTGCTCGCCGAGCACGGCGGCGTTCTTCTCCTGATGGTGGTTCGTCACATTCGGCGACGGCACGAGGATGGCCGGCACGCCGAGCGCCGTCAGCTCGCTGAGCGTGGACGCGCCCGCGCGGCAGATCACAAGGTCGGCGGCGCGCATGACGTCCGCCATGTCGTAGATATACTCGCGCACGTCGAGCGAGGGATGGTCGCGCAGGTCCACGCCGTACCCGCTCACCCACTCGTGCATTTTCTGCCAGCCGAGCGAGCCGACGGAGTGGACGTGATGGAACGGCTCCTTTGCCGCCTCAAGATAAAGAAGCTCCGCCGTGACGCGGTTCATGTTCCCCGCGCCGAGGCTGCCCCAGAAGGAAACGACGAGCGGGCGGCCGTCGTTCACGCCGAGCTTTTCCTTGGCCTGCGCCTTCGTCTGCGTGAAGAAGTCGCCGCGCACCGGCGTACCGGTGACGACCACGCGGTCCTTGTGCTTATAATACCGCCGGCAGTCCTCAAAGCCGACAAGAATGCGGTCGCAATGGTTCTCGAGCAGTCGGGTCGTCAGCCCCGGAACGGCGTTCGACTCGTGCACCGCCGTCGGAATGCCGCGCGCGTGGCCGTAGCGCACGACGGGATAGCTCGCGTAGCCGCCCGTACCGACAATGAGGTCGGGCTGAAATTCATCGAGAATGGCGTCCGCCTCACGCTTCGCGTGCATCAGATTGCGCACGGAGACGAGGTTATGGCGCAGCTCCTTCGGCCGAAGGGAGCGGTGGAAGGACGAGATGTTGACCGTGCGGAACGGATAGGGCGTGTGCGCGATCAGGTCGCGCTCCAGTCCGCGCTCCGCGCCGACGAAGAGGATGCGGGTCTTCGGGTCTCTCTCCCGCAGGAAGCCTGCGAGCGCCAGCGCGGGGTTGACGTGTCCCGCCGTGCCGCCGCAGGTGAAAATAACGTTCATGCCTTCCGTCCCCCTTTCTTCCTCGCGGCGGTCTGTTTTCCGCCGCGGCATATTTTTGAGCTTTTCAGCCTGGCGGCATCTGCCGCGAAACACTCAGCACCACGCCCATTTCCGCGAGCTGGATGGCGAGCGCCGTGCCGCCGAAGCTGAAGAACGGCAGCGAGATGCCGGTGTTCGGCACAAGATTCGTCACGACCGCGATGTTTAAGAAAACCTGTAAGGCGATCTGCGTGGTAATGCCCACGACAAGAAGGCTGCCGAAGCGGTCGCGCGCGTGGAGCGCGATCCAGTAGCCGCGGATGATGAGCAGCGCGAAGATGGCCATGATGAGCGTCGCGCCGATCAGGCCCAGCTCCTCGCAGATGATGGAGAAGATGCAGTCGTTGTGCTCCTCGGGCAGAAACAGAAATTTCTGCCGGCTCTTGCCGAGGCCGAGGCCGAGCAGTCCGCCCGAGCCGATGGCGATGAGGCTCTGGCGCGTCTGATAGCCCGTGCCCGTCTTAAAGGCGTCGTTGAGCGGGTCGAGCCAGATGGCGATGCGCGAGGAGTTGTAGGTGATGAGGCCCGAGAGGAACGCATACGCCACCGCCGCCACGCCACCGATGCCGATGCCGACCCAGTAGCCGCGGATACCGCCGACGAACATCATCGCCGCGCCGATGCCGAGAATGAGCACGGTGCCGGAAAGGTGCGGCTCGAAGTACATCAGCACCGCAATGAGGGCAAGGATAAAGCCGTAGGGCAGGATACCGTAGCGGAGCGTTCTCATTTTGTCCTTCTTTTTGGAGATGCTGTCGGCAAAATAAAGGATGACGCCAAGCTTGGCGATCTCCGACGGCTGGAACCGCATCGTGGTGCCGGGGATGCCGAGCCAGCGCGTCGCGCCGTGGCTCGTGATGCCGACGCCGGGAATGATGACCGCAACAAGCAGAGCGATGGAAATGCCCAGCGCGATCTTGGCCACGCCGCGGAAGCGCGCGTAGTTGATGCGCCCGATGACGACCATGGCGGCAAGGCCGAGCGTGGCAAAGGCCGCCTGCCGCTTAAAGTAGTACAGCGGGTCGCCCGACTCATAATAGGCAGAGGGGAAGCTCGCCGAGAGGAGCATGATGAGCCCCACGCCGGTGAGCAGCAGCACGAGCAGGAGAAACGGCACATCGATGGGTCCGCGGCCCGCCTCCTTCGCGGCAGCCTCCATGCGCTTCATGTGCTCGCGCTGCTCGCGCCGCAGCTCGCGCTCCTCCTTCGTCATGCCGGTTCACCTCCCCCGATCGTTTTTTGAAATGTGCCTTAGAAGTGGTATCTTCCGATCACGCCCCAGAGCGCCAGCATACAGAACACGGCGGAGACGAGCGTGAAGATGGTCACGAGCTTGACCTCGCTCCAGCCGCACAGCTCAAAGTGATGGTGCAGCGGCGCCATCTTGAAAATGCGCTTGCCGTGCGTCGCCTTAAAGTAGGCGACCTGAATGATGTCCGAGAGCGTCTCGCAGATGTAGACGATGCCGACGAGCAGCAGCACGAGCGGCATATCGTAGGCGAACGCCAGTCCTGCCACCGCGCCGCCGAGAAAGAGCGAGCCGGTGTCGCCCATGAATACCTTGGCGGGATGGAAGTTATAGACGAGAAAGCCGATCAGTCCGCCGACCATCGCCGCGGCAAAAACGCCGAGGTCATTCTCATAGCCCCACCATGAGCCGACCACCGCGAAAAACAGCGCCACCGGCACGGTCACGCTGCCGGCCAGACCGTCGATGCCGTCGGTGATGTTGACGGCGTTGACCGTGCCGACGATAACAAAGGCGGCGAAGATCATATAAACGATCCACGGCAGGATGACATAGGTATTGGCGAACGGAACGTAGAGGTTCGGCGTCAGCATCCCCTCATAGCGCATCAGGCAGAGAAACACCACTGCCGCGGCAAGCTGGAGGGCAAACTTCTGGATCGCCGTCAGGCCGAGATTCCGGTGCATTTTCACCTTCTGAAAATCGTCAAGAAAGCCAATCAGGCCGAACACGGCGGCAAAGGCAAACACATAGAGGTGCGCGAAGCTGCCCGCGCGCATGGCGTCCCAGCCGAACACGAGAATGGTGACGAGGATGCTGAAAATGAACATCAGTCCGCCCATCGTCGGCGTGCCGGACTTGCCGGCGTGCCAGGTCGGGCCGTCCTCGCGGATGCTCTGTCCCGCCTTGAGCCTGCGCAGCTCGGGGAGCAGAAAGCGTCCGGTGACAAGCGTGATGAGAAAGCTCACAATGCAGGCAGCGATCAGTTTCATAGCGTATTCCTTCCGCCGCGCAGAGCGCGGCTCTTTCGTTTTTTATTGGCTCAGATGCTCGCGCACCACCTGCCGCTCGTCGAGCGGCAGCGTCTCGGCGCCGACCACCTGATAGGTCTCGTGTCCCTTGCCCGCGAGCACCACCACGTCGCCGGTGCGGGCGTGGTCGAGCGCGTAGGCGATGGCCTCGCGGCGGCTTTCCAGCACGGCAAACGGCGTCGCGCTGTCCGCCATGCCGGCGAGGATCTCGTGCAGAATGGCGTAGGGGTTTTCCGTGCGGGGATTATCCGAGGTGACGATTACCTCGTCCGCGAGCCGCGCAGCGATGCGCCCCATTTCGGCGCGCTTCGTCCGGTCGCGGTCGCCGCCGCAGCCGAACACGACGAGCACGCGCGCGTCGGCAAAGCCGCAGACGGTCGAGAGAATATTTTTCAGCCCGTCGGGCGTGTGCGCGTAATCAATGAGCACGGTGTAGTCCGTGTCCGTCGGCACCACCTCCGCCCTGCCGCGCACGCCCTGACAGAGTGAGAGGGCCTGCGCCGCGTCCTCGATCGGAATGCCGAGGGCCTGTGCCGCGGCGAGCGCGGCGAGCGCGTTGTAGAGCGAGAACGCCCCGGGAATGTGCAGCGTCACGGGGATGTGCTCGCTGTCGCTGCACGCGGTGAAGCTCACGCGGTCGGCGCAGTAATGTGCGTCCCAGCCGACGAGATCGTTTGCAAGTCCCTGCCCGAAGCGTGTGACCGGACAGGTCACATTTTCGAGCAGCCGCGGCGTCCACGGATCGTCGCCGTTGACGGCGGCGGCGCGGCATTGGCGGAACAGACGCGCCTTGGCGTCGCAGTAGGCTTCCATTGTACCATGGTAGTCAAGATGATCCTGCGTGAGATTGGTGAACACGCCGAGCGCGAAGTCGATCGCGCCGGCACGCCTTTGCACGAGCGCGTGGGAGGAGACCTCCATCACCACATGGGTGCAGCCCGCGTCCGCCATTTCGCGCAGCAGACGCTGGAGCGTCAGCGCGTCGGGCGTGGTGCGCTCGGCAGGCAGAACGGCGTCGCCGATCATGTTCTGATTGGTCCCGATCAGACCGACCTTTGCGCCCAAGCAGCGCTCAAGGAGCTGCTTGAGAAGATACGTTGTGGTCGTCTTGCCGTTCGTGCCGGTCACGCCGACCACCGTCATGCGTCCCGCCGGCTCGCCATACCATCTCGCGGCGAGCTTTGCCGCCGCCTCGTGCGCGTCGGGGACCAGCACGCAGGGCACGCCTTCGGCCGCGTGCTCGGTCACGACGCAGACCGCGCCGCGCGCGGCGGCCTCCTTTGCGTAGTCTGCGCCGTCCTCCCGCGCGCCATGCAGGGCGAGGAAAAGGCTTCCCTCTCCCGCCGCGCGGGAATCGAGGGTGAGGTCATGTATCTCCGTCCGCGCGTCCGCGCGGAGGAGTCGGAAGTGATCGAGGGCGCTCAAAAGCTCGCCGAGCTTCGTAGGCGCGTCGTCCTTTCTCCGTCAAATCTTGCTCTCTTTTGCGGTTTTTAATCCGTCACCGAGCTGTCGCTGAACTGGACGCGCACCACTGTGCCCGCCGCGACCTCCGTGCCCGGCGTCTCCGACTGGGAGATGGCGCGTACGCTCGCAGAGCTGCCGCCGGTCGCGCCGGAGACGGACATGATAAGCCCCGCGTCGGTGAGCTTGCGGTTGGCCGCCGCGGCGCTGTCGCCCACGACATTCGGCACGATGCACAGCTCCGTGGATTTCTCCGCGCCGAGATAGAGGATGATCTCCGCGTTGTTCGGCACGATCGCGCCGCCGAGCGGCGTCTGGTCGGTGACGGTCTCGCCGTCGCCGACGGTGCGGCAGGAGAAGCCCTCCTCCTTGAGCTTTGCCGCCGCCTCGTCGCGCTTGAGCCCGACGACGTTCGGCACGGTATGATCCGCGCCGACGAGTTCATCCGCGCTGTAGGTCGGCTCGATGCCGAGGTAGGGCAGTATCTCCGCCATGATGCTCGACGCCACGGGCGCGGCCATGTTGCCGCCGGAGCGGTAGGTGCCGGTCTTGTCGCTGGCGTTGCTGAGGGTGAGCAGCATCATGATCTGCGGGTCGTCCGCCGGCGCGCAGCAGGTGAACGAAACGGTGACGCTCCCGTCGATCTGGTCGGCAGTGCCGGTCTTGCCACCGATGCGGTAGCCCGCGACCTTGCCGTTCTTGCCCGTGCCATGCTCGACCTCGTACTCCATGATCTCGCGCACGGTCTTGGAGGTATTCTCGGAGATGACCTGCCGCAGCGGGGTGGTGTCGTGGCGGTACTTGACGTTGCCGCTCTGGTCGAGCACCTCGGAGACGATGTAGGGCGTGCGGAGGTAGCCGCCGTTGACGCAGGCCGCCTGCGCGTTGATGAGCGAGAGCGGCGTGACGTTGAAGTTCTGACCGAAGGCGTAGCACGCCAGCGCCAGCGTGGAGTATTCGATCTCCTTGTTGACAAAGCCGCTCGCCTCGCCCGTGGTGTCCACGCCGGTCTTTCCGGTGAGGCCGAAGGCCTTCATGTAATTGTAAAACGTCGTGTTGCCGAGGCGCAGTCCGATGTTGATGAACGCAGGGTTGCAGGAATTGGCGAACGCCGTGATGAGGTCCTGATGACCGTGACCGGGCGCGCGCTTGGAGCAGTTGATCTTCGCGCCCTCGATGACGACATAGCCCGGGCAGTTGAAGGTGTCGGACATTTTGACCTTGTTCTCCTCCAGCGCCATGGCGAGGGTGAGGATCTTGAAGGTCGAGCCGGGCTGGAAGGTGTCGTTGATGGCCTTGTTGCGCCATTGCATATTTTGCAGCGTGTCGGCCGCCGCGGCGAGCTCCTCGTCGGTCATGCCGGCGGCAAGCATCTCCTTGTTGTAGATACTCGCGGGGGCGTTGAGGTCGTAGGTCGGCAGCGACGCCATCGCGAGGATGCCGCCGGTGTTGACGTCCATGACGATGCCGGTCGCGCCCACGCCCGTGCCGTAGCGGCTCTCGAGCTCCTCAAGGCCCTTTTCGAGGTAATACTGCACCGTCTTATCGAGGGTCGTCACCAGACTGTCGCCGTTCTCGGCGTCGAAATACTGCTCATACTGATAGAGCAGCGCGTTGCCGTTGGCGTCGCGCGCGGAGACGACCATGCCCTTTTCGCCGGTCAGCTCCTCGTCATACACGGCCTCAAGACCGTAAGCGCCGCCGTTGGCGTTGACAAAGCCGATGACGTGCGCGGCGAGCGAGGAATAGGGGTAGTAGCGCTTGGAGGTCGGCTCCAGAAAGACGCCTTTGATGCCGTTGTCGCTGATAAACACGCGGACCTTGTCCGCCGTCTCCTGCTCGACCTTCTTCTTGATGACCTTGTACTGCGAGGCGGTGTCCTTCATATCGTCGAGGATGCCGCTCGGGTCCACGCCGAGGATCTCGCCGAGGCCGTTTGCGATCAGATCTTGATCCTGTTCGTTTTTGGCGACGTCGAGAGGCGAGACGCAGACGTTCTCCGCCGTGGAGGAGAGGGCGAGAATGTCGCCGTTTTTATCGTAGATGGTGCCGCGGCTCGCCTCCACGGTCGTGCGCAGCGTCTGCTGGCGCACGGCGAGCGTCTTGAGCTCGTCGTGCTGCTTGATCTGCAGCTTGTAGAGCTGGGCAAAGAGCAGCAGAAACGTGCCGATGCCCAGCAGCGCCAGCAGCAGAAGCGTCCGCTGCTGGATGATGCGGTTGGCGCGGCGCGCGCTGTCCGGTTTTCTTTTCGGGGGTGTCGGCACGGTCTTTCCTCCTCATACGGCAAGGGGCATAATGGCAAAACAAGGAGTAAGGAAGCTCCTTACTCCTTATGTATAGGCTTCGCTCAACTGAAATATTCCACCACGCTGAAAACGCCCTGCCCCAGCGAGGTGAACACGCGGCTGAGCACGCTGACGTTCTGTGCTTCGCAAAGCTCCACGCTGTCCGGCGCGGAAAGGTCGATATAATTGATCTGCGAGGAGCTGGGCTTGTTCATGCCCGCGGCGACAGCCGCCGCCTTAACCGTTTCGAGATCAAAGGTGCGCTCGTACTGCGTGAGCAGCGCGACGTGCTCGGCGTCGAGCGTCTTGAGCTCCTTCTGCATCGACACCACGTCGGCGGAAATGCTCGTGAGCTGCGCGTAGCTCATCAGCACGACCACGACCATCGCGGCCAGCGCGGCAAAGCCGAGCACCAGCACGCCGGAGACTCTCTGCCGCTCGCGCACGCGCGGACGGACGGCCTTCTTCTCCTGCCTGCGCGGCGGGCGGATGAACTCCTCGCGCGGCTGCTCCCGCTGCTCGCTCTTGCGGCGCGGCGCACGCCGCTCGGCGTAGCGCTCATCGTAGGCGAGATTGCCGACCACACGTCCGCCGCGGTAGCTATTCGGTTGTCTGCGGCTCGTGCGTGCCATAGCGCTCTCCTTCGTGAAAGATTTGCTTTCTCAGCATTTTTCCGCCACACGCAGCTTGGCGCTGCGGGCGCGGGGATTTTCGTTCAGCTCCTCCTCGCCCGAGACGATGGGCTTGCGGGTGATGAGCTTCATTTTGGGCTTCTTGCCGCACACGCACACCGGAAACTCCGGCGGACAGGTGCAGCCCGTGGCGAGCGCTTGCAGCTCGCGCTTGACGATGCGGTCCTCGAGCGAATGGAACGTAATGACCGCGAGCCGCCCGCCCGGCTTGAGATTCTTCTCGGCGGCGCGGAGCATCGGCGGAAGCTCGCCGAGCTCGTCGTTGACCGCGATGCGGATAGCCTGAAAGCTCCGCTTGGCGGGGTGTTGCTTCTCGCGCAGCGCCGCAGCGGGCATCGCCGAGCGGATAAGATCCGCCAGCTCCAGCGTGGTTTCGATGGGCTTTTCCGCGCGGTACGCGCAGATCTTCTTCGCGATGGCGGGCGCGTAGCGCTCCTCGCCGTATTCGTAGAGGATGCGCTTGAGTTCCTCGTAGCTGACGGTATTGACCAGCTCGCGCGCGGTGTAGCTCGCGCTCTCGTCCATGCGCATATCGAGCGGCGCGTCCTGCTTGTAGGAAAAGCCGCGCGCGGCATCGTCGAGCTGCGGCGAGGAAACACCGAGGTCAAAGAGCATCCCGTCCACGCCGCGGACGCCCAGCTCACGCAGCACGTCGTCGAGCGCGCTGAAGTTGGAGTGTACCAGCGTCACGCGGTCCATATAGTCCGCGAGCCGCCGCTGCGCCGCCTCGATGGCGGTCTCGTCGCGGTCGAGGGCAATGAGCCGTCCTCCCGCCGTCAGGCGGCGGACGATCTCCAGCGAGTGGCCCGCGCGGCCCAGCGTCCCGTCGAGGTAAACGCCGTCCGGCTTGATGGCAAGCGCGTCCAGGCATTCGTGCAGCAGCACCGGCTTGTGGCCGTAGTTGATCTCTTCCATCTCAGAAGCCCAGCTCCTCCATCACGGCGGCGAGGTTCTCGGGGTTGAGCTCCTCGGCCTCCAGCGCAGCCCAGCGCTCCGCGTTCCAGATCTCGGCGCGGTTCGATACGCCGATGATGACCACGTCCTTGTCCAGCCCCGCGTAGGCGCGCAGCTTCTGCGGCAGCAGGATGCGGCCCTGGCTGTCCGGCTCGCACTTGGCGGCATTGGCGAACAGCGGACGCATGGCCTTGGTCTTGGTGTAGGGCAGGCTCTCGAACTTCTCGGTGAACTTCGCCCAGCTCGCGTCGGAATAGACGCTCAGGCAGGAGTCCATGCCCATGGTGACATAAAAGGTCTCGCCCAGCTCCTCGCGGAGCTTCGCGGGGATGAACACTCTGCCCTTGGCGTCGATGCTGTGCTGATACTGGCCGGTCAAAGCGCTTCCCCCTTTCGGCGATCCTTGAAGCTGCTGTGAAGAGGGCAAAGCAGCGGCTCCCTCTTTTTTCGGGGAAGTCGCTCGGCTCCACTCTCCTGCACTTTTGGGTCAGCAGCACCACTTTTGCACACTTGGCACCACTTTCCCCCACTTCGTATTTTGAGTATACATAAAACGCTTTTGAAATGCAAGCAGAAATTTTCTTTGTTTTCAGGGCTTTCACGCCCTTTTCTGCCAAATTCTTCCAGCGTTTTTCGCCGGAACTCAAACGCACGTTTTATTGTCGAAAGGGCACGAAAAAACGCGCCACAATATCTTGTGGCGCGTTTTACCTTCATCACAAAATATGTTCAAATTAAAAAACGTTCGAAAAGCCTTTGTCAGATGTAACGAAATTTACTTGTCCTCTTTGTCGTTTTTCTCCAAAGACTTGTTCAGCTCCTCGCGGCGGCGCTGCATCTGCTCGTTGGACGCGGCGCGGAAGCGCACGCGCGTCTGCTTGACCTCGTCGAGCGCCATCTGGACCGCCTCCTCCGTGCGGCGAAGAACGTCCTCGGAGTAGTCGTTCGCCACGCGGTACATCTCGCGCGAGCGCTCCTCGGCGCGGGTGACGATATCGTGGCCCTTGGCGCGCGCAGCGGTGAGCACCTCGCTCTCGGAGACCTTGCTCTTGGCCTCGAATTCCGCCTTCTGCATCATGCGCTCGACGTCGCGCTTGGCAGCCTCCACATACTCGTCGCGGGCGCGGACGAGCTCCTGCGCGCGCTTGAGCTCCACCGGCATCTGCGCGCGGATCTCGTCGAGCAGGTCGAGCGCCTCGTCACGGTTGAGCACGCACTTGTCGTTCGACAGCGGCGCGTTCTTCGCCTCGTCGATCATCTCATACAGCATATCCAGCAGCTTCTGTACATTCTCTTCAGCCATCGTTATCCCCTATCCTTTCCTCTTATCCGAGCCGCGGCCGCAGCCGGCAAATACTTCTCGAGCGGCTGATGATACTTCACCATCTCGCGCGCCATGGTCGATGAAATGTGCTGGTGCGCGGGCTCAGCGCACAAAAGCACCGTGTCGAGCGCGCCGCCGGACACATCCTTATAAATGAGCGAGAGCTGATACTCCGCATCGAAATCCATACTGTTCCGCGCGCCGCGCACGAGAAAGCGCGCGCCCTTCTGCGCGGCAAAGTCCGTCAGCAGTCCGTTCCACAGCGCCGCCTCGACGTTGCCGAGCGGTGCGACGCTCACGCGCATCAGCTCCAGTTTCTCCTCGTCCGTGAACATCGGGTGCGTCTTTTCGCCGTTCGGCACGATGGCGACGTACACGCGGTCAAAGAGCTGCGCCGCGCGCTCGATGATATCCATGTGACCGAGCGTCACGGGGTCGAAGCTGCCGGGAAACACGGCGATGCGTTCCTCTCTCATGTCGTCTCCTCCCCATCACGGCGGTAAAGCGTGACCTTGATCCTGCCGTAGCGGTACTCGCGCGCGACGCGGTAGGGCGCGCTGAGCTTGGGCAGCTCCTTTTCCGCCGGACTCTCCGCGATCATTATACCATCGGGCGCAAGAATGTCAAACCGCGCGATGTGCGCGACGGCGCGCTCGAGCAGATCGTCCGCGTAGGGCGGGTCGAGGAAAATGAGGTCGAATTTCTCGCGCAGGGCATTGAGATAGGCCATCGAGTCGCCGCAGACGACCTGCGCGCCGTCCTCCAGCCGCGTGAGCGCCAGATTCTCACGGATGAGCTTCACCGCGTCGGTGCGCCGGTCCACGAACACGGCGCGCTGCGCGCCGCGCGAAAGCGCCTCGATGCCGAGCTGTCCCGTCCCCGCGAAGAGGTCGAGCACGCGCGCGCCCTCCACCTCGAACTGGATGGCGGAGAAAATGCCCTCCTTGACCTTGTCGGTGGTCGGGCGGGTATCATAACCCTTTAATTCATTCAGCCGGCGCCCGCGCGCCGAGCCGGTGATGACTCTCATACCGTTTTCCGTTCCTTCTTTCGGTTTCTTTTTACATCCTACAAAAAAGCGGCGCACATTGCAAGTGGTCACGCAAAAATATTTTTCCGCATTCGCTTCCCGCTTTTTCGGATAGCTTTGTCGAAATTGCTCAAAATGAAAGTTTTCCTGCGCCCGGTCTTGCAAAATATGTTCAGATGCGGTAAAATGTAAAAACTCTTATAAATCGCATCTATAAGCTGCCGTTTATAGGAGAAATTTTAGGAGAGAGTGTATATTATGGAAAAGAAAAAGCTCAGTCTGCCGGCACAGATCTTCATTGCTCTGCTGCTCGGTATCGTGGTTGGCCTTGCCTTCTACTTTATGGGTAAGCCCGAGATCACGACCAACTACCTCAAGCCCTTCGGCACCATCTTCGTCAACCTCCTCAAGTTCATCGTTGTTCCCGTTGTCCTGCTGTCCATGATCGACGGCATCGTCTCCATGGGCGACATGAAGAAGGTCGGCTCCGTCGGCTGGAAGACCGTGGCGTATTTCCTCGTCACCACTGCCATCGCCTGCGTGATCGGCCTTGTGTTCGCCAACATCTTCAACAACGCCGGCCTCTTCCCCACCCTCCAGCTCGTTGACGGCCAGGTCTGGGAGAAGGCCACCAGCGCCAACTTCATGGATACCCTCATCGGCATCTTCCCCAGTAACCTCTGGGAGTCCTTCCGCACCTCCAATATGCTTCAGGTCATCGTCATCGCCATTCTTCTCGGCGGCGGCATCCTCACGGCAGGAGAAAAGGGCAAGCTCGCGCAGGATATGGTCACCTCCCTCTACGCGGTCATCGAGCGCGTGATGGCCTTCATCATTTCTCTCAGCCCCATCGGCGTGTTCACCATGATGGCTTGGGTCGTTGCCACGCAGGGTCCCGAGATCCTCGGCTCCCTCGGCATCGTCCTCGGCTGCGCCTACCTTGGCTACATCGTCCACGCGGTCCTCTGCTACTCCGTCTCCGCCAAGGCGTTCGCGGGCATCAATCCCATCACCTTCTTCAAGAAGGCGTCCCCCGCGATGATCTTCGCCTTCACCTCCACCTCCTCCGCCGCGACCATTCCCCTGAGCATGGAGTGCTCCGAGGACCTCGGCGCGGAGAATGATATTTCCTCCTTCGTCATCCCCCTCGGCGCGACCATCAACATGGACGGCACCGCCATCTATCAGTGCGTCGCCACCATCTTCCTCGCCACCTGCTGCGGCATGACGCTGACCCTCGGCCAAATGGTCACCATCGTCGTCACCGCGACGCTCGCCTCCATCGGCACCGCCGGCACGCCCGGCGCCGGCATGATCATGCTGGCTATGGTGCTCCAGGCCATGAACATCCCCGTCGATATGATCATGATCATCTACGGCGTGGACCGTCTGTTCGACATGGGCCGCACCTGCCTGAACATCACCGGCGACATCTCCTGCGCGCTCTGCGTCACCAAGTGGGAGAGCAAGAAGCAGACCGCCGTCAAGTAAGGCAAGCACCCTCGCTTTTGAACGCATACCAAAAGAAGTGCTGTTTCCCACGGGAAGCAGCACTTCTTTCTTGCTTTTTTCGGAGTGTGAGCATACAATGGGCGGTGCTCCATCACAGGAAACGGAGGAACGACGCCATGAACCGGAAACGCGGCTATCTTTATATTCTGCTCGCCGCCATGATCTACTCCACCACCGAGGTCGCGCTCAAGGGGCTCGGCGGCGTCTTCGCGCCCATGCAGATCACGGTCGAGCGCGTGCTCATCGGCGCGCTCTTTCTGCTGCCCTTCGCCCTGTGCAGCCTGCGGCAGAACGCCATTCGCCTCACCCGCTCCGACTGGAGCTACTTTGCCCTGCTCGGCTTTCTGACGGTCACGCTGCACATGTCGCTGCTCCAGATGGCCGTGCTGCACATGGACGCCTCGGCGACCTCCATCATCTACTCCGGCAACCCCGTCTTTGCCCTCGCCGCCGCGCACCTGATCCTGCACGAGCCGCTGAAACGGAACCACCTCATTGCCATCGGCGTCGAGCTGATCGGCATCCTCTTCATTCTCAACCCCGCGAAGCTCGAGGTCAGTCCGCGCGGCTTCGCGGAGATCCTCACGGCGACCGTTCTCTTCGCCATGTACGGCACC